>Ga0208408_1000041_pt1 | contig 94522 bp, 85 predicted proteins | sample ETNtaG_4_FD_185776 | JGI IMG/M metagenome (GOLD analysis project Ga0208408, IMG submission 185776) | Marine microbial and viral communities from oxygen minimum zone, Eastern Pacific Ocean - ETNP201406SV67 (SPAdes) (version 2) | ecosystem: Environmental > Aquatic > Marine > Oceanic ... | reverse complement strand
GTTAATCAAATCTGCAACAACGGTTGGCATTGTTTTTGAGCAATTTCTAAGACTATTAATTCACTGTGGCCTTCCTGCAATTGACTCTGACATGATTCATTGTCGGGGTTCAAAAATGGGTAAATTGATTTCTGACGCTAACGATAAAATAAGAATGGTTCAATTCACTGGCTCTTGTGAAGTGGCTGAAAGGATTTCTGAGGACATGAATGGAAAAATCAGAGTAGAAGATGCAGGATTTGATTGGAAAGTTATCGGGCCCGATTACGATCCAGATTGGAGTGATTATGTAGCCTGGCAATGTGACGAAGACGCTTACAACGCATCCGGACAAAAATGTTCAGCCCAAAGTATATTATTTGTTCATAAAAACTGGGAAAACGACCTCCTGCCAAAATTAAAACAATTGGCAGAACGAAGAAAATTAGAAGACCTCAGTATTGGTCCTATATTAACGTGGAATAATGATCAATTATTTGATCACATCAATAGTCTTCTAGAAATACCTGGTGCCACTTGTTTATTTGGTGGAACTGAACTTAAATCTCACACGATCCCAAAAGTGTACGGTGCGATTACTGCAACTGCAATTCTTGTACCTGTGGATCAACTCCTAGGTAAGGATTTTGAAGTAATTACTAGTGAAGTTTTCGGACCAGTTCAGGTAGTAGTGGTATATGAAAATAAGGATCTATCTATCATTATGGAAGCTTTGGAGAGAATCCCACAAAATCTCACAGCTGCAATTGTAAGTAATGATGTTCATTTTCAACAACAGGTTCTTGGCAATACTGTCAATGGAACCACTTATACGGGGATGAAAGCGAGAACAACTGGTGCTCCTCAAAATCATTGGTTTGGACCAGCAGGAGACCCGAGATCAGCAGGGATAGGTACTTCTGAAGCCATCATAACTACTTGGAGTGGGCATAGGGAGATTATTAAAGATATCGGTCCACTTGATCCTAAATGGGAGATACCTGAAAATTTATAGAATGACATGAAGAGATCCCTCCAGAAAGATTTGATTCATAAAGAATTAGAGTTCGGTGCAGATACTTATAAACCTCTCCCTGTGGTGTTGTCCAAAGGCTCAGGTGTATGGGTTTGGGATGTGGATGGAAATAAATACCTTGATATGATGTCCGCTTATTCAGCGGTGAGTCACGGTCATTCTCACCCCGAGCTGATTAAAGTTTTACGGGAACAATCTGAACGCTTAGTACTAACCTCTAGAGCTTTTTATTCCGAGACTCTTGGAGCATTTTTGGAAAAATTGACAGAGATTTCAGGTTTCGCAGTTGGTTTACCGATGAACACAGGTGCGGAAGGGGTGGAAACAGCCATTAAAGCTGCTAGAAGATGGGGCTATAAAAGCAAAAAAATACCTCCTAACAAGGCTGAGATTATAGTTGCTGATCAAAATTTTCATGGAAGAACAACCACAATCATCAGTTTCTCCTCAGACAAAGAATCCAAAGATAATTTTGGTCCCCTTACCCCAGGATTTAAGACAGTGAAATTTGGTTGCATTGATTCACTTCAATCTGCGATTACTGAGAATACTGCAGCTGTACTTGTAGAGCCCATTCAAGGTGAAGCTGGAATTGTGATTCCAGATCCATCTTGGTTACCAAAAGTTCGTAAGCTCTGTACGGAAAATAATGTGCTTCTAATCTTAGACGAAGTCCAATCAGGTCTTGGAAGAACAGGAAAAATGTTTGCCTATGAACATTCTTCGATAAGGCCTGATGGATTGATTTTAGGAAAAGCATTGGGTGGTGGTCTACTTCCAGTGTCTTGTTTTCTTAGCAGCAAAGAGGTCATGCAGTGGTTTGTTCCTGGATCCCACGGCTCAACATTTGGTGGTTTTTCATTAGCAGCTGCCATCGGAAAAAGGTCTATTGAAGTCATAGAAGAGGAACAACTTGCAGAAAACAGTATGAAACTTGGAAACTATTTTCTTAATCAATTGAAGGAAATATCTAGTCCTATTATCTTGGAAGTACGCGGTAAAGGTCTTTGGATTGGTGTTGAAATTGACGCAGAGATAATTTCTGGTAGGGAATTGTGTAAACGTTTGCTGACTAAAGGGATCCTCAGTAAAGAAACTCACAAAACGGTTATCCGTTTTGCTCCTCCGTTGGTTATTACAAAAAAAGAAATAGATTGGGCATTGGATATTTTTAAGCAAGTAATCTTGGAAATCGAGACTGAACAACTCAATTAAATCATTCATGGCAGCACAATCAACCAATCATATTCTACTCATTGAACCTGCAGAATTTTTTAGTAATCTAGAAACAATCGATACCAATCATTTCCAAAAAATAAATCAAGAAGAAGAAAAGGATAAAATTTTTAGAAAAGCTTTGGACGAATTTAGAACTTTTGAACAGACTCTAAGAGATAATCATATCCATGTAACCACACTCAAAGGACAAACAGGCTGTCCTGACAATATTTTTCCTAACTGGGCTGTGACCTTTGAGAATAAAACGATGCATTTGTTCAGCATGATGGCTGAAAATAGAAGACTAGAAAAATTAGAGGATCACATCGATTTTCTTAATAGAGTTTATCAAACAACTACTGATTTAACTGAGTTCGAAAAACAAGGCATATTCTTAGAGGGAACAAGCAGTATGGTTCTTGATAGAGTCAATAAAGTTGCCTATATGGGGCTATCACCAAGATCGAATAAAAAAATAGCTTGCCGATGGGCTGAGGAAAATGACTATGAGATTATAATTTTTGAAACCCAAGGACATATTGGCAAACCAATTTATCACACTGATGTGCTGATGTTCATTGGCACTGATGTGGCCGTTATTTCTACCAACACTATAAAAAAAGAATATCAATCAACAGTCAAAAATAAATTGAGTCAGATGCATTCAATTATTGAAATTACGAGAGCCCAGATACTAAACTTTTGTGGGAATTGTATGGAGGTTAAAGGTGACAATAATGAATTGAACCTGGTGATGTCAACTCGTGCATATAATTCATATTCTGGAACACAGAAGCAATTACTCCTTGAGCACTATGATAAAATCATTCACTCAAATATAACAACTATTGAAAACTATGGTGGTGGTTCTGCAAGATGCATGATGATGGAACTTTTCTAAATTGACTATGATAAAAGAACATAAATTTGGAATCATTATTATTTTTCTGATTTTAGGGTCGTTACTGAGCAGTGAGTTGGCATCCAATGAGAACTCATCCTTACTGATCATCAATGCAAAAATCATCGATGGAACGGGAGGCGCTGCTCGATTAGAGTCTGTGAGGATCAATGGCAACCGAATCCAAGAACTTGGTCAATTAAGACCTCTACCTGGAGAAATAATACTAGATGCTACAGGACTTGTTCTGTCCCCAGGATTCATTGATACCCACAGCCATCATGATATTTCAATCTTCAACATGCCTGATGCTCTTTCAGCAACCAGTCAAGGGATAACTACTATAGTTGTGGGTCTGGATGGTTTTTCAACAGTACCTCTCTCTAACTTCTTTGCCAAAGTGAAAGATAATCCGCTTGCAGTCAATATTGCCTCATACTCTGGGCACAATTCACTTCGGAATATAGTTATAGGCAAGGACTATCAAAGATTTTCCACACCAAAAGAAATTGAAGACATGAAAAACCTTCTCCGATTAGACATGAAAGCTGGTGCGCTAGGGTTGTCAACTGGACTTGAATATGATCCGGGTATTTACTCAGAAACCGATGAGGTTGTTGCCTTGCTAGAAGTTGTCCCGAAGGATCAAGGACGGTACGCCAGTCATATTCGCAGTGAAGATGTTCATTTGGAATCAGCACTTGATGAATTTATAGAGATCAGTCGAAAATCACAACTTCCCTCGCAAATATCACATATCAAACTTGCGAGAAGGGATTTATGGGGTCAAACGTCTTGGATGATCAATAAACTGAATGCTGCTCGCCACGAGGGTCTGGATATCACAGCAGACATCTACCCCTATACCTACTATGAATCGACAATGAGAACACTTTTTGCCAAGCGTGATTTCGATAATAGGGAGAGTGCTGAATTTGCTCTAACTGAATTAGTTCATCCAAATCAGCTGACACTTTCTCATTACGAACCAGACCCAAATTTAGTGGGTAAAACTATAGCTGAAATTGCTGTGATGAGAAAAGAAGATCCAGTTACGGTGCTGATGAATTTGATTAAAGAAGATAAAACAAAAACAGACTCAGCAATTGGTGTGGCTATGACACAACCAGATATAGATAAATTGATGCAGTGGGAACATAGCAACATATGCTCAGATGGGGAACTGAATAATGGTCATCCCAGAGGTCGGGGTGCTTTTGCTAGAATTTTAGCAAATTATGTACGCTCAAGAGGAATCCTAGGATGGGAGACAGCCATTCACAAGATGACTCAACTTTCTGCTCTGCATATGGGATTTAAAAATCGAGGTGTAATCAAGTCAGGTGCCATTGCAGATTTAGTCTTATTTGATCCGGAAAAGATCCAAGACAATGCCACAATGGATGATATCAACAGATTATCATCGGGTATCATTAATGTTTGGGTAGGAGGTGAATTGGTTTACTCTGATAAGAAATCAACAGGTCTAAGACCGGGACAGGTTATCAGGAGAGCTGACTGAAAAAATTACTACCCAAGATTTCTTATAACTTAGAATACTCTTGATAAGTTTTTGGATCAGTGTCACCTTCGGTGGAAAAAATCAATACCCTTGAATTATCATCCAGTGAAAGTTCTTCCTTTATTAGGCGATGTCTTTGATTTATGCAAACCTCGTGGAGAAATCCAATTGGAGCTGCCCCACTCTCGCCTGAGACGATAACTGCATCATTGCTTATTGGATTTGCTAATAATTGCATGCCTTTTATTGCAATCTCATCCTCACAAACCACAAACGCATCACAATTAGATTTGATGATGTCCCATGCCAGAATACTTGGCTGACCACATGCAAGTCCTGCCATCATTGTATTCAGTTCCTTTGTTAAATGCGGTTTGCCATCCCCGATTTGTATGGAATTAAAATAACAAGCTGCTCCTGTTGGTTCCACTAAAATTAATTTAGGCAGAGCTTTGGGACTTGCCAAGAAATAGGAAAATACCGATGCAGCAAAGGAACCAACTCCTGCTTGGGCAATCACGTGTGTCGGCCATTCAGTCGTCTGATCTGCAAATTCTGACACCAAGCTGAAATAACCTTGCATAATATGTTTAGGTACAGTCTGGTATCCTTCCCAAGAAGAATCTTGAAGCAATACCCAATCATTCTCTTTCGCTTGTTGGGCAGAAAACAGGACTGTCTCATCATAATTAAGTTCAGTGATTTCTGCCTGAGCTCCATGTGCTTGGATTGCCTCTAAACGAGCTTTCGAAGTACCTTTGGGCATAAAAACTACAGCATTGCAACCAAATTGCTCGGCACACCAAGCAACTGCTCTACCATGATTACCATCGGTAGCCGTGATGAATGTTAATGATTTGAGCTCATTTGGATTTGCTGTAATCGTATCAAAGTTAACTCTTCCGTTTTTCAATTCCAGCAAACGTTGTATTTCTTTGGCTATGGCGTAACTTGCCCCCAAAACCTTAAATGCCTTTAACCCAAAACGCTGACTCTCATCCTTTAATATTAAGGAATTAATTTTAAATTTTGCAGCAAGACCTTCCAGTTTTAATAAGGGTGTGTATGCGTAACCGGGTAAACTTTGATGAAAAAAACTGACCGCTTCTATCTGATCACCACCTACAAAATGGGGCACCTCTCTTTGTTCTGAGAGAAATGGATTTAAAATGCATTTTATCATTGGCTCCTCTCTATTAATCTCATCGATATCATCCGGCTTGTATCAAATTATGAGAAGTAAAAGCTTGATATTCTAGATCATCAGGGCTTACTTGCGTCGGTAAATTGGGCTGCAAGAAGACACAGGATTTCAAACATCATTGTGACTCCGACCAGAGAAGTGTTTCCGGTATGATCAAATGGAGGGGAAACCTCAACCACATCGCCACCAATGAGATCAAGACCATCCAATCCTCGAAGGAGTTGTTGTGCTTCCAGTGTTGTTATTCCGCCAACTTCTGGTGTTCCTGTACCCGGTGCATAGACTGGATCAAGACCATCCACATCGAACGAAATATAGGTTGGTCCTTCACCCACTACTTTTCTGGCCTCTTCAATGATATTTTTGACCCCCAATTCTGTGAATTCCTCTATGAACACCACTCGCATCCCACTGGTCAAAGAAAAATCAATTCCATCAAGAAAATTTTGCCCGCCACGAATACCGATTTGGATGGTTCGCTTGGGATCCAATAAACCATCTTCAACAGCCAAACGAAATGGTGAACCGTGGTGAAATTTAGAGCCCCATATATCACCCCAAGTATCGGTATGTGCATCAATATGTACCATCCCAATGGGTTTATCAGTCACAATCCCTTTGAAAATTGGATAGCTAATGGAATGATCACCTCCTGCACTGATAGGCAATACACCGGCTTCATGGATTCTTCTAAAAAAGTTCTCGATATCCTGATTAACGATTTGATGGTCAAAAGGTTTGGAAAATCGAACATCACCGACATCAGCAATTCTTGCTAACTCAAAAGGGTTGATCCGGGTGACATGATGAAATTCACGAATGAAACTTGATTGACTTCTCATTTCCCGAGGTCCATGACGGGCACCTGGACGATTAGTAACGCCTCCATCATAAGGAACGCCAACCAATGCAATGTCTAATTTCTCAAGAGTATTTACCAGAGGAGTTCTCATGAACGTAGGCAATCCCCCATATCGAGGTTCCAACATGGTCCGATAATTTTCCCCTGTTACAGGAGATTTGTGATCATAGAATTTTTTCATGACATTTCATTCATTATAAATTTATTTTAAGATCAATTAATTATAATCAATTGTATGAAGGATTATGAAGAATAGTGTTCTTGATCTCCACGGTATCAGTCATAACCAAGTTGATAGAGTCGTGGAAAATTTTGTTTTGCTACACCAAAGTCAAATTCCATTGGAAATCATTTGCGGTAACAGCCAAGTCATGGTTAATCTAGTAATTTCTATATTAAATCGGATAGGTTGTGAGAATTTTGAAAGGGTAGATTATGGAACCATAATAATCCGTAAACTATAACTTCTGGCTTAATCATTCACCACTTTTTCTTTCAATGGATTTAAATACTTTCTTACTCATTAATTCTTTGCCATCAAGATGATATTGGATCGATAAACGCACTATTTTCTTGGCGCATCTTAAGGTTTCAGGATCAGAGAAATCTCCTTCATTGATTGCTTTTATCCAAAGACCTTTGATTAAAAATGAACCAGAATTTTGATCTCTTTTTGAGACAAAACCTTGTCCTGCAGTAAAAACATAATTTAAACCAGCCTCAATTGGTTTTTGTGAAAGAGTTTCAGTTTCAAAATTTATGGCATAACCTATTTCTGAAAGTAGAAAAATCTCAAATCTTCGTAAGCTAGGTTCAATGGATTTTAATTCGGAAAGATCATGGAGAGTAGCTGTATATAACTTAAAAAGATCTGGGTAAGGATCTGCAATTTTAAGAAATGATAAGATCAATTCATTCAAATAAAAAGCAGGAATCAAATGTTTACCTTTGATATTCGATATATTTTCACCAGAAATTTCAGCCTCTCTTAAGGTCTTCAATTGCGACTTTCCAGACCACGATAAACGAAGTGGCAAAAATGGTTGGAGCAATGATTTAAACTTTGATTTTGGCCTTTTTGAACCCTTTGCAATTAAATCTATACGCCCGAATCTGTGACTGAAAACATGAATAATTTGACTGGTCTCAGAATACGGTCTTTGATGTATGAGAAAACTGGGTTCATTCTCTATAATATCCTTTCTGGCCATATCATTAGACTCTTGTTTTCTGCTTGACCTTAACTACTGAGGATAAAAAAACTTTTTTCCCGAGTAGTTTTTCGATTTCTTTTCTAGACTCCGTGCCAACTCTTTTTAACGTTTGTCCCTTTTTACCAATAATAATCTTTTTATGGGATTCTTTTTCAAGAAGGATCGAAAGTTCAACCAGCATTAAGTTGGGCTTCTCCTCCAAATGATCTACCTCACAGGTAAAACTATACGGCAACTCCTCTCTTAATGATCTCATGAACTTCTCTCTCACAATTTCAGAAATTCTAAAGACTATGTTTTTATCAGTTAGGATTCCTTCATCAAAATGAGCTTTCTGAATAGGTAAATATTGTTCAATTAAAGCTCTTAAGCGATTGATATTTTTTGCTCGTAAAGCAGAAACTGGGACAATTTCTTTGAACTCAGATTTAATCGAAGATTGAGCCAAAAAATCTAGGATCTGGGTTTTATCCTTATATAAATCAATTTTATTAACTATTAATATTTTATCCAAAGCAAATTCCTCTATCTTTTGTATCAAATCATTATCATCTTTTTTCCAGCGGTTAGCTTCCACAACAATTAAAGCAAGATCGGCCATGGCTAAGGCATTCCTTGTTTCTTTGTTAATCTGCTTTGGATTTAATTTTTTTTGTCTCCCAGAAAGTAAACCAGGGGTGTCAATGAAGATAATCTGAGCATCGGGAAGATGAGCAATTCCTAATATGTTCATTTGTGTCGTTTGGGGTTTGGCTGTGACAATGGAAACTTTCTCACCAACGAGTGCATTAACTAAGGTGGATTTCCCTACGTTTGGTCTTCCTATAACAGCAACATAACCACTGTGAAAATTGTCTCTAACCATTCTTCATCAGCTTAAGAGCCTTGGAAGCTGCCTTTTGCTCAGCAAGACGAATGCTGTTCCCAGTGGCTTGGGTGGCAATACCTTCTGATTTGATTAAACATTCAACAAAAAATATTTGCTCATGCTGCTTTCCATCTTTACGAATTAGTGAATAAACTGGCAGTTCTTTATTCATTTCCTGCAATCTCTCTTGCAAGACACTTTTATGATCTTTGTGTTCGGAATCTAGGTTTAAATTCTTGATTCTAGAATTGAAAATCTTCAGAACTACTTTTTTGACTGCCTCATAGTCTCCATCTAAAAATACTGCCCCTATGATTGCTTCAAGAGCATTGGATAAAAGTGATAGGCGCTGACGTCCACCCGATGATATTTCACCCTTTCCCAAAATTAGATGTTGATCAACGTTTAACTCTTTGGCTATGTTTGCTAAAACATCTCCTTTTACCAAGTTGGATCTGGCCCTACTTAAAAAACCCTCCGTTTGACCGGTAAAAGATTGAAAAAGATACTCACTAATCACAAGATCTAAAACAGCGTCTCCAAGAAATTCAAGCCGCTCATTATGCTCACCGGAAAAACTGCGGTGAGTCAGTGCAGTTTTTAAAAGTATTTTATCTCTAAAACTGTACCCAAATTTCTTCTCACACCACAAATCAGTTTTCTGCATGGCGATATTTGTAATACTTGATTAATTCCGTCATTCAATTGTTTGCCAAACTCTATTCCAATTTGGCGTGTTTTCAAAATCCCAGTTAAACCAAATTTTTGTTGCCGTGCCAACCAGGTAAGTATCTGAAACAAATCCAGGACTAGAGTAACGGCTATCTTTGCTATTGTCCCTGTTATCTCCCATTAAGAAATAATGATCACTAGGAACAGTGTATTGCCCTTCCAAGCCCTTCTTTGTAGGGACAAGTAACATCAGATGTTTTTTGCCTGCAAAATCTTCCTCGTAGACATGAGCTCCATATTGGCGTGGATGTTTATATACGGATTGGTATTTATTAGGTATTAACTCTCCATTGATGCTAATTTGCTTGTCTCGATAAATAACTTTATCACCAGGTAATCCGACTAAACGTTTGATGTATTTAATAGACGGGTCAGATGGCAGGTTGAATACAACAACGTCCCCTCTTTCTGGCTTGGAAGTTGAGAGAAATACTTTATTGGTTATCGGCCATCTAAGACCGTATGCGTATTTTTTGACAAGAATAAAGTCTCCCTTGATTAAGGTTGGCATCATTGAACCTGACGGAATACGAAATGGTTCAAAAACAAATGCCCTTAAAATAAAAACAATGAGCAACAGTGGGAACAATCCTCGGGAAAATTCAACCACATTTGAATCTTTCTCTAGAAAAAAATGCCCAACAAGCCAAATAGCTCCGAAAACCATGGTAATTAGAAATAAAATTGCTTGAAAATCAAAAATCATAAAGCACATTATAAAGTCATTGATCGTAAAAAAATGACTCAATTATGAATTAATGGTGATTATTTTTTTTGAAGTGAAGAGCCTTTTTTCATCATGATGAGGAAAGCTTCCTGTGGAATTTCTACAGATCCAAATTGTTTCATTCTTTTCTTACCTGCTTTTTGTTTTTCTAACAATTTCTTTTTTCGAGTGACATCACCGCCATAACACTTTGCGGTTACATTTTTTCTCATGGCTCTAACATTACCTCTGGCAATTATTTTTGAACCTATCACAGCTTGCAGGGCAACTTCAAACATCTGTCTAGGAATCAATTGAGTTAATTTTTCAATAATTTTACGACCCTGATGATAAGCCATATCTTTATGAAAAATAACTGAGAAAGCATCGATTTTTTCTCTATTCACTAAAATATCCAATCGCACTAATCTGCTTTCTTGAAATCCTAAAAAACTGTAATCAAAGGATGCATAGCCTTTGGATACAGACTTCAACTGATCAAAGAAATCTAGAACAATTTCAGCTAAGGGAAGTTCATAATCTAATACCACTTGTCGACCCAAATATTGAAGCCGTTTCTGCACCCCTCTTCTTCTTTCACACAACTGTATAACATTACCTACAAAATCGGGAGGCACTAATATACTAGCTTCAATAATTGGTTCACGGATTTCTTTTATATGATTCATTTCAGGAAGAGAATTAGGATTGTCTATTTTGATTACAGCACCATTAGTTTTTAAAATTTCGTAAATGACTGTTGGGGATGTTGTTACCAATTCAAGATTATATTCCCGCTCTAACCTTTCCTGAACAATGTCCATATGCAGCATCCCTAAAAAACCACATCGAAAACCAATCCCTAAAGCAGTCGAGGATTCGGGTTCAAAAAATAATGATGCATCGTTTAATTTAAGCTTATCAAGGGCTTCTCTAAAGACTTCCAGATCTTCGGAAACAGAAGGATATAGACCTGCAAAGACCTTTGGTTGGATAGTTTTAAAACCAGGTAAAGCTGATCGGCTTGGATTGGTTTTATTAGTAATGGTATCTCCTACTGGTGCTCCAAAAATATCTTTAATTCCAGCAATTAAAAATCCAACTTCGCCAGCAGAAAGGCACTCCCTGTTCTCTATCTTGGGAGTAAATACTCCTATTGAGTTAACTGTGTATTCGTAACCGGTCGACATGACGGTAATTTTCTCTCCTTTCCTTATGACCCCATTCTTTATTCTCAGTAATGAAATAACACCAACATATTGATCAAACCATGAATCAATAATCAAAGCTTGCAGCCTGTCTTCTAGAATTCCTTCGGGGGATGGTATTGAGGAGACAATTTGATCCATCAATTCTTCCATACCCTCCCCTGTTTTAGCGCTTATTAATGAAACATTTGTTATATCAATGCCAATAATTTCTTGAATATCCTTAATGGCTTTATCCGGATCAGCAGCTGGCAGATCAATTTTATTGATCACAGGTAAAATTTCTAACCCTTGTTCAATTGCGGTATAACTGTTGGCAACACTTTGAGCCTCAACACCCTGAGACGCATCTACGACCAAAAGTGCCCCTTCACAAGCAGCCAGAGATCGTGAAACTTCATAAGAAAAATCAACATGGCCAGGGGTATCAATCAGGTTAAAGATATATTGATCTTGATCCTTGGGCATGTATTTTAGGGAAGCACTCTGTGCTTTAATGGTTATTCCTCTTTCTTTCTCCAAATCCATCGTATCCAATACCTGATCACTCATTTCTCGCTCATTCAACCCACCACATAATTGGATTAAGCGATCTGCCAGAGTTGACTTCCCATGGTCTATATGGGCAATAATTGAAAAATTTCGTATATTTTTCATTTAAGTTGGTAACCATCGTTGCTGCCTAAGATTTCAGAAATGATTCGTCGAATTCCTGGATCTTGGATTCTTTTTGGATCTGCAAAAAATTCAATCAAAGCAGGGTCTTGAAATTCCAGCAAATGCAGAAATGCTTCTTTATCCTCTGTATTGGCTATTGTATATTTCTGATTAAAGTAATTGAGGAGAAGAAAATCTAACTCCTTTAGGCCTCTTCTACATCTCCATCTAATTTTAGATAATTCGATGGAGCCGTTGTTGGTCACAACTCTCTCGTTGCTATCATCTTTTTTATTTCAGCAATAGCTTGACCGGGATTAAGTCCTTTAGGACATGCCAAAGTGCAGTTCATAATTGTATGACAGCGATATAATTTTGATGAGTCATTAAGTAACTGCAATCGTTCGTCCTTGGCTTCGTCTCTACTGTCTTGCAACCATCTGTATGATGCTAATAATGCGGCAGGACCTAAATATTTGTCACTGTTCCACCAATAACTCGGGCAACTAGTTGAACAACACGCACAAAGGATGCAGGCAGAAGGTTTATCTATCTTCTCTTGTTCCTCTTTGGTCTGATATTGTTCCTTACCTTCAGAAGGAGCTGTGTTTGTTTTCAGCCACGGTTCCACTGAAGCATATTGGTCATAAAAAACCGACAAATCAGTGATTAAGTCTTTTATGACATTCATGTGTGGCAGGGGATAGATTCTGATATCACCTTTTATTTCCTTAATTGATTGCGTACAAGCCAGAGTATTTACTCCATTTACATTGTGTGAACAAGAACCACAAATGCCTTCTCTGCAAGATCGTCGGAATGATAAAGATGAGTCAATCTCTGTCTTGATCTTAATTAATGCATCTAAAACCATAGGCCCACAAGAGTCTAGATCAACCTCAAAAGTATCTAGCCTTGGATTTTGATCTTTTTCTGGATCATAACGATAAATAACAAAGTTTCGAGAATTATTCACCTGTGAGTTTAGTAAAAATGTTCTACCTTTCTTCACTCTTGAATTTTTCGGTAATCTAAAGTCGGCCATTGCTACTTTTCCTTTAATAAACCCTTGCTTTTAAAGGTATGGACTCAATTTCATCTGTTTTAGTATCAAGTTTTACCGGATGATAATCAATTCTTGTTACTCCATCATTACTGAGCCATCCAAGACTATGCTTGAGCCAATTCTCATCATCACGCACGGGATAATCATCGCGGGCATGTGCTCCCCTGCTCTCCTTTCGATGTAATGCACATTGCATGGTAATCATCGCTTGTCCTAGAAGATTTTCAAGTTCGAGAGTTTCAATTAAATCAGTATTCCAGATCAGTCCTTTATCTGAAACTGAAACCTTAGCAAAAGAACTTAAACAATCAGATAACAAATCAGCTCCTTCTTTTAATATCTCTTCAGTTCTAAATACGGAAGCATGTTTTTGCATTATTTGTTGCATTTGATTCCTGATTTCAGCTGTAGAAAGATCGCCATTTGAAAACCGTGTTTTATCAAATTTGTCTATTGTTTTATCCACAATTGTTTGAGGTATATCATTGAGTGTTGAACCAGGAGTGAGAGTCTTTGCACATTGTTGGGCTGCCTCTCGACCGAAAACCACCAAGTCAAGTAAGGAATTAGACCCCAATCTGTTAGCCCCATGCACGGAAACTGATGCACCTTCGCCCAACGCCATCAATCCTGGAACAATCTCTTCTTCACCATCTTGATTCAGAGTAATCACCTCTGTTTTGATGTTGGTAGGAATACCTCCCATGTTGTAATGAACAGTAGGAATGATGGGTATCGGTTCCTTGGTTACATCAACATCGACAAAAATTTTTGCCGTTTCAGCAATTCCGGGTAGTCGTTCCTCAATGACTTGAGGATCCAGATGCTGGAGATTAAGATTCATTCTGTCCTTATTCTCTCCGACGCCTCTTCCTTCAAGAATTTCCATGGTAATCGAGCGGCTAACCACATCCCTAGAGGCTAGATCCTTTGCACTAGGAGCATATCTTTCCATAAATCGTTCGTTCTCAGAATTTGTTAAATAACCACCTTCACCTCTAACACCTTCGGTAATTAAACAGCCAACACCATAAAGACCCGTGGGATGAAATTGGACAAACTCCATATCTTGAAGAGGTAATCCTGCCCTGAGTGCCATGCCTGAACCATCTCCGGTGCAGATATGGGCTGCTGTACAAGAAAAGTAAGCCCTACCATGACCTCCTGTGGCTAATATGACTTTCTGCGCCCTAAAAAGATGAAGTTTTCCGGTTGCCATTTCAAGTGCGAGAACACCTTTACAAGTCCCTTCATCCATCAATAATTCTAGAGCAAAGAACTCAATAAAGAATTCTGCCTTATTTTTTATGGATTGTTGATATAGCGTGTGCAACATGGCATGACCGGTTCTGTCTGCAGCAGCACAGGTTCTTTGTGCTATACCTTCACCAAAATGAGTTGTCATTCCACCGAAAGCTCGTTGATAAATTTTTCCATCAGTGGTTCTAGAGAAAGGAATACCGTATCTCTCAAGTTCAAGTACTGCAGAAGATGCTTGTTTACACATATAGGCAATGGCATCTTGATCTCCTAACCAATCAGATCCTTTGACGGTATCGTACATGTGCCATCGCCAATCGTCTTCCCCCATGTTCCCAAGCGCGGCACTAATACCACCCTGAGCTGCAACCGTATGGCTTCTTGTGGGAAAAACTTTAGTAACACAAGCAGTGGATAGACCTGCTTCTACCAGACCCAATGTTGCTCTCAAGCCAGCCCCTCCTGCACCGACAACCACGACATCATAACGATGCTCCACTAATTCGTACTTGTCACTCATGATGATCCACCACCAATTAATATTGATGAAATAGATACGATAGACACTATCACCACCGAGATTCTCAGTAATCGTAATAAAAGTAGAACGTATTTCCTGACATTTTCAGTTGAAATATAATCTTCAATCACAACCTGGACACCTAGTTCAGCATGATAAATGAGGAATAATGACAATAACAACAGGATGAGCGCGTTGAGAGGTTCTGCAGCCCAAAATAAAACCTCGTTATATTCAAAACTAGGTAATACAAAAAGTAGTTGATAAATCAACCAAAAACCCAACACCATTACTATAACAGCAGTTTCACGTTGACTTCTCCAATGCTCTTTTGCCTCCTCAAATGATGCCAAACACAATAGTTTTAAAATCCCCTTTATGATTTTCATGTCTTACCCAAACTTTCCCAGCAGCAGATACCAAAATAACCCCGTAATCATAATAGAAAACAGGATAACCAAGGTTCCTGTCCATTTGACTTGGGATTCCTCAAACCCTTTACCAAGATCCCAAAATAAATGACGCATGCCATTAAACAAATGATAAAAAAATGACAGGCTAACAAGTAACCATATCAGCAACAAGAAATTGCTTGAATAAATTCCTTTAACATAGCTATAGGCACCGGACCCTAGTGCTATCGATCCCAGCCAGACTGCAAAATCGAGTGCTGCTAAAAATAACAATAAGCCAGAGAGCCTATGAAATATGGACAATGTATTAGTTACTTGCCATCGGTAAATACTCAAATGGGGGGATAAAGGTTGTTTATTCTTGTTCATATTTTGGTATGTTTTTATCGCATCAATTATACTTAAATTAATTTCTTCAAACATTTATTTTTGCCCTATGAATTCATTTATCTGGATCCAAACAAGTCAATGAAACATCTCGATCATTTTTCAATTATTTCAATCTCTGGAGCTGATTCAACAGAGTTCATCCAAGGACAAATGACTCAAGACATTAGTGCAATAGGCGATGACGAAGCGAGAATGACCGCCATATTGAACCCACAAGGAAGAGTGATGTCTACAGCATTAATAATGCATTGGGATGATTCCATCATACTAGTTCTAAACAAGGACACGGTCGATGATCTCATTGTTTGGTTGAGTCGGTTTATCCTGAGGTCTAAAGTAACTGTCTCAAGATTGGAAGCTCATATTTACGGGCTTAATCAAAATCTAGCAAACATAGAATCCGATAGCCTTGACCTTGAAAAAGAAATTTTCTGCCTGAGAAGTATTGAGACAGATGCAGAGAGGACCCTATTAATAACTAAATCCCTTCATGATTTTAGTAAGAGTTCCATTACAACAATGTCTAGTAGGAATTGGCAGCTCGCTGATATACAAGCTGGGATCCCAATCATTTATAAAGAAAACATTGCAAAATTTATTCCACAAATGGTTAATCTGGACCTCATCAATGGAATTAGCTTCAATAAAGGCTGTTACACCGGACAAGAAATAGTCGCTAGAGTTCAACATAGGGGGAAGATAAAAAGAAGAATGTTTCACATTTCTACTCAACAGAGTAATACTGAAATCAGACCTGGCACTCCAGTTCTTCTTGGAGACTCAGAAGTTGGGACTATTATCCAGTCGGTACAATACAAGAATCAAATTCATTCATTAGCTGTAATCAAGAATGATGCATCAAAAAAGAAATTGCTCGTGAATGGATCGGCAATAAAGATACAAAGTTAGAGAGTGTATTAAATAGAGCTCTTTTTATCTGGTTATTATATCTTTTCTCTCATATGTGGAAAAAATAAAACATCTCTTATTGAAGGACTATCTGTAAAAAACATTATCAACCGATCAACCCCAACGCCCAATCCTGCTGTTGGCGGTAGTCCATATTCTAGTGCTTGAATATAATCTTCATCATAGACCATTGCTTCATCATCACCACTATCTCTCTCTTGAACTTGTAATTTAAAGCGTTCTGACTGATCGTCCGGATCATTTATTTCCTGAAAACCATTGGCTAGTTCGCGACCGGCGAGAAAGAATTCGAAACGATCCACAAGCCATGGATCCTCATCATTTGCTCTTGATAGGGGAGAAACATCTCTTGGATAACCAGTGATAAATATTGGTTCTATTAAGTTTTCCTCGACGGTCTTCTCAAAAATTTCAAGCAATATTTTCCCAGCTAGAGCATCGTCACTGATTTTAATTCCTAATTCATTTGCAGTGTTCAATAAATAGTCCCGATCCCTTATTTTTGTAGCATCAAAATTAGGATTAAAGTGTATAACTGACTCTTCCAGTGTCATTCTTTTGTAAGATCCGGATAAATCATATACTCGCTCTTGGTATTGGATCATCTTTGAGCCATTAATTTCCATACAAATCTCAGCTATCATCTCCTCGATTAGGGTCATAAGATACTCTGGTGATTCATGAGCTATGTAGAGTTCTAGCATGGTAAATTCTGGATTATGTTGTGTAGAGACTCCCTCATTCCTGAAAGAACGATTAATTTCATAGACTCTGTCCAGACCACCAACAACCAATCTTTTCAAATACAGCTCGGGCGCAATCCTGAGATAAAAATCTTTACCCAAAGTATTATGATGGGTCACAAAAGGTTTTGCTATTGCCCCCCCTGGAATGGGCTGCATCATTGGAGTCTCAACTTCCATAATATTTCTATTATCTAAAAAACCTCTAATAATGGAGACAATCTGGGATCTTGTCTTAAAAACATCTCTAGTTTGATCTGACATAATCAAATCAAGATATCTGCGACGATATCTGGTTTCCGTATCCGTTAACCCGTGATACTTTTCAGGCAAAGGTCTCAGAGACTTAGTTAACAGTTCCAATTCTAGTACTTTAATGGTCAATTCGTCGGTCTTTGTTTTAAACAAGAGTCCTTTGACCCAGATAATATCCCCAACATCTAGTGTTTTAAATTCATCGTAGGTTTCTTTTGAGAGATCAGAGGAACTGAGGAAGATCTGAATATCACCGGAGATATCTTTGAGCTTAGAAAAGCTGGATTTGCCCATGACTCTTTTGGCCATCATCCGACCCGCAATCCTAACTTCTTTCTTGCTTTGACCCAATTCATCGTTTGATAAATCTCCAAAAGCTTCAGTCAGTTCATGAGCATAGGCATCTATTTCTATAGATTTTGGAAAATTGAATCCCTGATCTCTAAGTAAAGTCAGTTTCTTTCTTCTCTCTAGAATTAATTTATTTTGATCCTGATTTTTTTCAGACATTATTATCTCAACTTTTTTTTACAAATTTTGTTTAAGACTGGCTTCTAAAAATTTATTGATATCTCCATCCAGTATAGCTTCTGGATTACTGGATTCAATTTGGGTTCTTAAATCTTTAACTCTAGACTGATCAAGAACATAAGATCTGATTTGGCTACCCCAACCAATATCTGCTTTGGTCTCCTCCACTGCTCGTGCTTGGTCAAGTCTTTCTTGTTGTTCCATTTCAAATAGACGGGCTCTCATTTGTTTCATCGCTGTGGCCTTGTTTTTATGTTGAGATCTGTCATTTTGACATTGTACAACTGCCCCGGATGGCAAATGTGTAATCCTTACAGCAGATTCAGTTGTGTTAACATGCTGACCTCCTGCTCCGCTCGCTCGATAAACATCGATCCTCAAATCCGATGGATCAATATCAATTTGAAAGTCATCTTTAATCTCAGGCGATACAAAAACTGCTGCAAAAGATGTGTGTCTTCTATTGCCCGAATCGAATGGTGATTTTCTTACCAATCGATGGACCCCGGTTTCAGTTCTAAGCCAACCAAAAGCAAATTCCCCTGACACATGGATGGTAGCACTTTTTATTCCTGCGACTTCTCCTGGGGATGTTTCAATTAACTCGACCTTGAAATGATTGGACTCACACCATTTCAAATACATTCTTAACAGCATATTAGCCCAGTCTTGGGCTTCCGTCCCGCCAGAGCCAGCCTGGATGTCCAAAAATGTATTTGAAGTATCCATTTCCCCACTGAACATTCTTTGTATTTCCAATTGGCTGATTTCACCATCCAATGTTTTTAAATCATTAGTTAAATCATTAAATGTCTGGAGATCATCTTCACTGGTTGCAAGTTCTAGTAACACAGATGAATCTTCTAATTGACTCTCTAATTGATCTATTACAGAAAGGGTTTTTTCTAGTCTTGATCGCTCTTTATTAAGTTCTTGAGTTTTTTCTAGGTCTTCCCAAATTTCTGGGTTATTCAGTGTTTCTAAGATTTCAGAGAGACGCTTGGATTTCTCATCGAAGTCAAAGGTACCCCCTCAGAGCATAAAAACGCTCTTTCAGTTCATTAATGGTCAATTTGATCTGAGATTCATCCATCAAACAATCCTCTTTGCATGTGAGTTATATCTTTTTCGTTAATTATCTCATAGTCAAATGTTTTTCTTAGCTTTTCAAACTGTTCTATAAAATCATCTCTCTGCCCAATAAACACCTGAGGGTGGTTATGCTCTACTGCAATTGCTATCACGATTTGGGATATAGGTATCTGGGTTCTTTCTTCAAACATAACTGCGTATGCAGCTGACTGCATAAAATAACCATCTATCCATTGTTCTTTTTTGAGCTTGGCGCTAGTTTTAAAATCAATGACTGATAAAGTACCATCCCACTCTGCCACCAAATCCACCCTTCCTCCAACTTTTAAAGAATTACTGTAAAGAGGGGCTTCAATAGCTTTGATAGTACCAACATTGGCATCTAAAACCTTTTTTAATTGTTCAAACATATGCTCAATGAGCGGTGTTCTTTCTTCTTCTGTGGTTGGCTTATTACTGAGATATATCTCTGCCAACTTGTGAACCTTATTTCCCCTGTTGGTTGCAGCTTTGGTAATTTTATTTGCTGCAGCTTCACCCACCCTCTTTCGCCATGCTTGAATCGCTGCTTTGGATAGTAGACCTGTAATTGTTGTAACAGAAGGATAACGATTGCCATCGGGCGTCACATAAAACCGTTTTCCATTAGCGGTAACTGTTTTAAGATCAAAGAGTTCAACTAAATCGTGTTTAAATTTCATAATTATAAAACAAAACTACTGACCTCCTGGCCAACGAGAAATAATAAAATAAATGAGCAGTATGAAAGCAAAGAGCAACAATATTTTTATCAATCCTGTAGCCATCTTCAAATAGTTTTCCATAAAACATAGACAACAAAAAGTATTAAAATCAACCAACCCACTTTATCAATATTTTTTCTAATAGCCGGCATTCCCTTTTCTCCACCAAAATATGCAGCTGCAGCAACCAAATAGAATCTGATACCTCTAGAAAGAGAAGCTGCGATGATAAAGAAAATAAAATTCATCTTCATCGCACCTGCGGCAATGGTGAATATCCAATAGGGCACGAATGAAAATCCTGCAACAAATACCATGCCTGTACCCCATGTGGTAAACCAACTCACAGCTTGAGCATAATACTCTTGTAATCCTAATGTTTCGATAAAACCAATAGCAACATCAATTATAAAAAAACCGATAGCAAAACCAATACAACTACCGATGAAGGAACCAAGAAGAGTAATACCTGCATAAAACCAAGCCTTTTGAGGCTTGGACAATACCATTGGCGCTAAAATAAAATCAGGTGGCAGTGGAATAAAAAAAAATGATTCAAAAAAACTGATGGTAAAAAGAAAATAAACCGCTTTGGGTTTTGATGCTATGTCCAGGGCAAGATCAAGTAATTTTGTGAACAAATGCTTCATCAGAACAATTCATTAGAAAGATGAGCAATCCATCCTTGCACACTTCCATCCTTTGATCGATGCTTTGCCGACAAGGACTGATAATCGGTAAAATCACTCACTAGAGGTGTGATTGAGACATGATTGTTCTGAACGGCAAAAAAATCTGTGCCCTCTGAAGCATCTTTCGGTGGTGGTGGACCACCAACCCAATATATAGTATCGCCGTATCGATCTTTATCTGGCCTTGTTATCGCTTCTTGAGTATCTCTCTTCCCTAAACGGGTCAGGAGAGGTTCTTGTACCTCCTCATAGGGAATATCGGGAATATTAATATTGTAGACTTGATTAGGTAGGGATCGGTGATTAATATAATTATCCACTAATAACTTAGTTACTGTCAGAGCCGTTTCAAGATATTGAGGCTTTAGACTAGTAATTGAAATGGCTAAACAAGGAACGCCAAGAGAACGACCTCCCATTGCAGCACCAACGGTTCCAGAATATAAAACATCATCTCCTAAGTTTTGTCCATAATTGATGCCACTAATAACTAAATCAGGTTTACTTTCAACGATACTTGTCAATGCAAGGTATACACAATCGCTTGGGGTACCATTGACATAATAACCATTGCTTTGAAATTTCCTTATTCTCAATGGATTTTTTAATGTCAGGGAACTACTGGCACCACTGCAATTGGTCTCAGGAGCAACCATGGTAATGGTTGCTCTGTCGGATAAAACTTTCTCAAGTTCTCTTATTCCTTTTGAATAGTAACCATCATCATTGCTTAATAAAATTTCCATACAGTTTGCTACAAAGACCTTTCAACATGACTAGTCACTGTTTGTTTCCTCCAGTATTGGCTTGGGTTGAGTGATTAAATAAAATTCTTCTCCTTCCTTAATCATACCGATATCTGTCCTGGCTCTTTCTTCAATGGCAGCATCACCTTTTTTCAAATCTTCCACTTCTTCCCTCAATTGGGTATTTCGGGTAGCCATTGCACTGTTCTCGTTTTTCTGATCCTGAATGAGCGATTTTAACTCAGTGATTCGAGGATAACCATCGTCTTTAAACCAAATATTGATTTGAAGTAATAACAACAGAAAAATTAGTATGATAGTTATAAATTTCATAAATCCAAGCTCTTGTTATCGATTAAAAATAGAGCCGAATGCATTCTTGCCTAGATACTTTGCTTCCTGTGCCAATGCTTCTTCAATTCTTAGCAATTGATTGTATTTTTCCACACGATCTGATCTACACAGTGATCCTGTTTTAATTTGGGAAACCGATGTGCTTACAGCGATATCTGCAATGGTCGTATCCGCTGTCTCACCTGATCTATGAGAAATAATGGCTGTATAATTTGACGATTTTGCCATATCTATTGCTTGAAATGTTTCTGTTAATGTACCAATTTGATTGGGTTTAATTAAAATAGAATTGGCGATACCTTTGTCTATTCCTTCCTGAAATATTCTAGTATTGGTTACAAACAAATCATCACCTACGAGTTGGATATCATTACCAATGGATTGGGTCAATGCTTGCCAGCCAGCCCAATCATTTTCTGACATACCATCTTCGATACTGATTATTGGATAATCCTTTGAAATCTTTGACAAATAGTCAACAAATCCAATGGAATCAAAACTTTGACCTTCTGAAGAAAGATGGTACTTCTCATTATCAAAAAATTCCGAACTAGCAACATCCAAACCTAAATAAATATCCCCACCAGGTTGAAAACCTGCCAATTCTATTGCTTGCAAAATGGTATCTAATGCTGCGATGTTGCTTGGAAGATTAGGTGCGAAACCACCTTCATCTCCTACGGCTGTATTTAGCCCTTGTTTTTTCAATACTGATTTTAATGAATGAAAAACTTCCACACCATATTGCAATGCCTCACTATAGCTTTCAGCCCCAACCGGTAGGATCATGAACTCCTGAATATCAATATTATTATCTGCATGTTCTCCTCCATTAATGATATTCATCAAGGGAACCGGAAGACTGTAATCATCAGATTGCAGGTATTGGAATAATTTTTTTCCTGAAAAAGAAGCCGCTGTGTGAGCAGCAGCTAGGGAAACTGCCAAAATTGCATTTGCCCCCAACCTGGATTTATCTTCTGTGGAATCCAATTCAATCAGAGTTTTATCTATCTTTTTCTGTTCTAATACCGATTGACCTATCAGTGCTTTTTGTATTTCAGTATTGATGTTTTTAACCGCAATAGAAACTCCTTTCCCAAAAAATCTAGATGGATCCCCATCTCGAAGTTCCACAGCTTCCCTGCTGCCAGTTGAAGCTCCTGAGGGAACAGATGATCTAGCACAGATACCATTATTTAGGGTAATCTCAGCCTCTACAGTTGGATTACCTCTAGAATCTAGTATTTGCCTGCCTTGTACCGATTTAATCTCTGACATGAGTAGATCTTTTATTGAGTATTTATCGTTATCTTTTGCTAAAAAATTATGACCTTACTTAACAATACTATCGATGTCCTTTAAGGCATGCAAAAGAGAGCTTAGTTGATTCAGTGGAAGAGAGTTTGGTCCATCGCTCAGTGCTTTTTCTGGATCAGGGTGAGTTTCAATAAAAATACCTGCTACCCCAGTTGCAACTGCAGCTCTGGCTAATGATGATATAAATTCTTTCTGACCTCCCGAAGAAGACCCTTGACCACCCGGCAATTGAACAGAATGTGTTGCATCAAAGATGACAGGGCATTTAGTTTCTCTCAAAATCACCAAAGAACGCATATCGGCTACTAAATTGTTATAACCAAAAGCAAAACCTCGCTCACAAACTAAAACATTATTATTACCAACGGATTTTGCTTTATTAACAACATTTTGCATTTCCCACGGTGATAGAAATTGGCCTTTTTTGATATTGATTGGCTTATTTTGTGCAGCAACGCTTAAAATGAAATTTGTCTGTCTACATAAGAATGCCGGTGTCTGCAAAACATCGACTATCGATGCAATTTCCTCCAATGGTGTATCCTCATGGACATCTGTTAGAACAGGAACATCAACGCTCTTTTTAACGCTTTCTAAAATTTTAAGTCCTTCATCAATACCTGGACCTCTATAGCTTGACAAAGAGCTTCGGTTGGCCTTATCAAAAGAGGATTTATATATAAAGGGTATCTCCAATTTTGTGGCAATTTCTGCAATGCTACCAGCAACCTCTTGAGCAAGCTCCAATGATTCTATTACACAAGGTCCTGCTATCAAAGTTAGAGGTAGATTGTTACCCACTTTATTTTTTCCGATACTAACTGACATCTATCATTCCTTTTTTGTTCTTGAATATTCTACAGAAGCTTGAATAAAAGATTCAAATAGTGGATGTCCTTTTCTTGGAGATGACGTAAATTCTGGATGAAATTGGCAAGCAAAAAACCATGGATGATCCGCCAACTCAATGATCTCAACTAAACCATCTTTCGAATGACCTGAAAAAATTAAACCTTTTTTCTCCAGATCCTCTTTGAAATTAATATTAAATTCATACCGATGTCTGTGCCTTTCGAAGACTGAACTTTTCTGGTAAACGTCTCTGGCTAATGTTTTATTTGTGATCATACATTCTTGAGCACCAAGCCTCATACTCCCTCCTAAATCAGAATCTTCATCCCTATTCTCCAAGGATCCGTCTTCGTTCATCCATTCCTTAATCAAAGCAATAACAGGTGCATGAGTATCGGGGTCGAATTCCGTGCTATTCGCATCTAATAAATTTAGATTATTCCTCGAAAATTCAATCACAGCTGCTTGAAGACCTAGACAGATCCCTAAAAAAGGTACCTTGTTCTCTCTGGCAAACTGAATTGAGTCGACCATGCCCTCAATGCCACGATCACCAAATCCCCCTGGAATTAAAATCGCATCCATTGCTTTCAAGATACCCGTTCCATTTTTTTGTATCTCTTCAGATTCTACGTATTCGATTTGAATTCTTGTTTGTGTTTTAAATCCCGCGTGACGAAGAGCTTCGCTCAAAGAAATATATGAGTCCCTAAAATCAACGTACTTGCCTACCATTGCAATTTTAACAAGAGATTTACTACTGTTCTTAGCAAGAAGAACACTCTCCCAATCTGTCAGATCTGGCTTTGTAACATTGAGTTGCAATTTATTGATAATGATCTCATCTAATCCCTGATCCCTTAAAATTAAGGGTATCTCATAAATATCACTTGCATCCTGAGCTGAAATTACAGCTTCTTCTTTTACATTAGTGAATAAAGCTATTTTTTTCCGTTGTTCTTCAGGTAGAGGTTTTTCTGACCTACACACCAATGCATCGGGTTGAATACCAATTGATCGCAATTCTTTAACTGAATGTTGTGTGGGCTTGGTTTTGATTTCTGAAGAAGTTTTTATATAAGGGACCAAGGTCAGATGAACGTATGCAACTTTAAACCCATTTTCCTCTATGCCCATTTGACGGATGGCTTCCAAGAAAGGTAGTGATTCGATATCCCCTACGGTTCCACCAACTTCAATTATTGTGACATCAAAACCATCTGCACCAATTGTGATATTTTTCTTTATCTCATCTGTTACATGGGGAATCACTTGTACCGTGCCACCCAGATAATCACCTTTCCTTTCTTTCGCAATAACATTTTCGTAAATCTTCCCGGCGGTGAAGTTGCTGTTTTTCCCCGTTGTAGTATTTACATATCGTTCGTAATGGCCTAAATCAAGATCCGTTTCAGTACCATCTTCGGTTACAAAAACCTCACCATGCTGGTATGGACTCATAGTTCCGGGATCTATATTCAGATAAGGATCAAGTTTCATCATCCCAACCTTTAATCCCCTGGCTTCAAGAATTGCACCGAGTGAAGCAGATGTTACACCCTTACCGAGTGCTGATACTACGCCTCCAGTAACAAATATATAATGTGACATGTCCGGGTTTTTTATTCCAATTAGTTAAAATTTACTTGGGATTTTTTTAAAATAATCTCAGGCTTTCCCAACACTAATATCCCGGTATTTCAAACTAACAGATATTGTGACAATGAACAATCAGCAATTATGTTTTATGTTAATTTTTCTCTGCCAATCAATCAAAAAACCTTGCTCATTTTGAGATGCAGTGTAATCATCATGAATCCAAAGATCTGCTACACCAATGAGTTCAGTTCCACTATATATCAAAGGAATCTTATCCCTCACCCAAGGTAAAATATGGTTTTCTTGGAACAAATTTTTCAACTTCTTTGTTATTTTATGTCCCACCGGTTTGATAGACTCTCCTCCAATGCGATACCTAATAGTTAAATTCTGATCGCATTTACTCAGCGATAAGCCTTGTCCTCTTACCAAGGTAACTTCTAACAAACCGCCATCATTATCTAATCTCAATGGATTTTTTATCTTCCAGTTTTCTGGTTCAAGATTTTGATTGGGTTTTAACTGAGAAGCATGGAGAAAATAAAGTTTATTGCGATATCTTTTTATACAACAATCATCCCAAAACATCGATGGATTAATTGACTCATCATTTAAAAGTATATTAATCCCAGCATTTAAAACTCGCATCGAAGGTGATGACATCTTATTTCTCGAAATAAGGTAGCGCATCATATTAATAACTCGTTCATTTGATTTATCATTGAATACATCGATATTTAATTCTGTTATAGAAGAATCTTTTCCTAAATCTTGTTCTGCTAGCTCTTTTAATAAAATCAAAGTTTGACTGGAGATTTTTGATAATCTAGAAACACTGCTAGGAAGACTAGGCCATCTTTCCTTCATGATCGGAATGACTTTTTGTCTTAAAAAATTTCTATCAAAGTAAACTTCTTTATTACTAGTATCTTCAATCCATTCCAATTTATTTCGCTTTGCATAATCTTCTATCTGATCTCTGGTAAAATCTAAAAGAGGTCTTAAAATGATTCCTTGTCCAAAATCAAATTGTCTCTGAATAGCTTGAAGACCATCAATTCCAGTGCCTCTGGCCATCCTTAATAAAATAGTTTCTAGCTGATCATCTTGGTGATGTGCTGTCATTAAGCACTCATCCTTGTGGATACTTTCTCCTAATTTTTGATATCTAGCTTTTCTTGCAGCTGCTTCAATTCCAAATCCTTCATGTAAATTTATTTTTAAAGAATAAATGTCTAAATTAACATTGAGTTGGTTACAAATCTTTTTACAAAATTGAGCCCAGCTCTGAGAACCTTCTGTTAAATTATGATTAAAATGAATTGCCCTTAAATAAATCTGTTCTCTGGCTATTTGATGGAGGATATGCAGCAAAACAATGGAATCTAATCCACCACTCAATGACACACAGATTTTTGTTAAATTGAGTCTTTGAATATGATTTATTAAGGTCTCTTCGAGATCTATATTTTTACTTACAACCATTGATTAAATCTCTTTAAATTGTCCAATGGCTCTAAATTTAACTCTCCTTCGCTCCAACAGATCTGACATGTTCATATTGCTCAGTAAACTTACTTCATCAACTATGGCTTTGGTGATTTGCTGATACATAGGTTCTGGATCACGGTGAAAGCCTCCTAAAGGTTCTTTGATCACTTGGTCTACAACTCCTAATTTAGATAATCTTTTTGCCGAAAGCCCCATGGAATCTGCTGCAATTTCAGTTTCTTCAGGATTCCTCCATAGAATAGAAGAACAAGCCTCGGGAGAAATTACAGTGTACACACTGTATTGCAACATCATAAGTGAATCCCCCATGCCTATGGCTAAAGCGCCCCCTGATCCACCTTCACCGAGAACCAGATTAATCACTGGAGTTCTAATCGATGCCAGTGTAAAGAGATTTTTTGCAATTGCTTCACTTTGTCCTCTCTCTTCAGCACCAATACCTGGATATGCTCCTGGAGTATCGATTATGGTGACTATTGGAATTGAAAATTTCTCAGCAAGTTTCATTACTCTAAGTGCTTTACGATAACCCTCAGGCCTAGGCATGCCATAGTTTCTATACACCCTTGATTTTGTATCCTTACCTTTCTCCTGAGCTATCAACATCATGGATAAATTATCTATGGTTCCTAAACCAGAAATAATCGCGGGATCATCTGCATACATTCTATCGCCATGCAACTCCTGAAAATCGGGTGTTATGGCTTTAATTACATCTGAAGATTTTGGTCTGTTCGGATGCCTTGATAACTGAACGATTTGCCATTCAGTCAGATTGGAAAATATTTTATTAGTTAAAGCTTCACATTTTTGACTTAACTTATTGATTTCTTTATCAATATCTTCAGAATACTCTGAATCTGTAACACTTAGCTTAAGTTCCTCAATTCTTCTTTCTAACTCAACAATGGGTTGTTCAAAATTCAAAAAATCCATAATGTAAAATATTATATTAAAATATATCTATCATTCTACATTAGAAAAAATAAAAAAAATCTTATAAAAAAATATAAGAATTTAGTGGTACGTCAAGAACTGAAAGTTGCCTGAACCAAACTCAGCCGTTAATCTATCCCTCAGTTCCTTGGTCACTTTAACAGTCCATTCTTGGCCAAATTTTAATTTGTAAACGTCAATATCAGTTTTATAGTGAACGTTAACTTTACAAGAACCTGGAGTATGGGCCTGAAGAATTGATTTAAGTTTTTCTGGGTCAAAATCTGGATTGCATTTAATTAAGAGCGTTTTAGCTTTTTTTTCTATCAATGCATCTAATTCCAAAATCTCTGAGGCAACAAATTGCCATGTGTCAGCATAAGTATCATAGCGAAAGCTTCCATTAAGATGTAATATAGCGTTGTTATTAATCAAATCTCTAAATCTGTCTCTATTCTCACCAAAAACAATTGCATCAATGATTGCAGTGCCATCATCTAGTCGAAATATAAGATTATTTCCTCTCCGTTTTACGTCAAAAACTAAACCTGCAATTTCCATGAAATTTTGACTATTAAATAGCAGTGATCCGTTATTACTTTTTTCCATCTTTGCTTTTATCTGTATTAATGGTCCTTTAGTTAGATGGATACAATCTTTTCTATATGGATCAAATGGGTGACCGCTAAAATAAAAACCCAAACTTTGAAACTCACCTTGTAATAAATCATTTAACTTCCATTCTTTATCCCTATTTAGACTAGGAGGAGTTTCAGCGTGATCACCATCAATGGAAAATAAATTATTTTGACCTGATTTTTGATCCATTGCTTTTTTATTTGCGAAATTGACTCCAGTTCCAATCGACCTGAACAACGTGGACCTGTTTTCATTCAAACAATCCATTGCCCCACTTTTGACTAATGCTTCTATCGTTCTTTTTGATAGCTTTTGATCGGTAAGTCTAGAGCAAAAATCAAAAAAATCTTTATAGGTACCGTTTGTTAATCTTTCGCTTGTCATCGCTTCAGCTGCAGATTCGCCAATACCTTTAATGGCACCTAAGCCGTATCTAATGGACTCAGAATCTTGTACAAAAAAATCATAAGCTGAGTGATTAATACAAGGTGGTAGAATTTCAATATCTAAATTAGTGCAATCTTCTTTTAATGGAATTATCTTATCCGTGTTATTAATATCTGCTGTCATTGAAGCAGCCATAAATTGAGCTGGGTAATGCGTTTTTAGCCAGGCTGTTTGATAGGCGATGAAGGCATAGGAGACAGAGTGTGATTTATTAAAACCATAACCTGCAAACTTCTCTATCAAGTCAAATATTTTTATTGCGGTTCTCTCCTTAACATCATTATCTATGGCGCCTTGGATAAAAACATCCTTTTGTTTAGCCATTTCCTCAGGAATTTTCTTACCCATCGCTTTCCTGAGAATATCAGCACTGCCCTGTGTATATTTGGCTAACTTTTGTGCAATTTGCATAACCTGCTCTTGATAAACAATTACACCATAAGTTGTTCGTAGAATAGACTCGAGCATGGGGTGGAGATAATCTATTAGTCTTGATTGATCAGCCTTTCTTCGTTCAATGAAGTCATCCACCATTCCTGATAGTAGTGGACCGGGTCTGAAAAGTGCAACCAAAGCGATAATATCATCAAATTTTTCAGGCTGCATTCTCTTAATCAAATCCCTCATACCTATTGATTCCAATTGGAATACTCCAACAGTCTTAGCCGATGATAATAACTGGTAAGTATGAATATCATCAGTTGGTATTTTTCTAATATCGATGGTTTTAAGTTGTTCATCACTTTGCTGTTGATGTATTAATTCAACGGCAGTTTGTATGACGGTAAGTGTTTTAAGACCTAAAAAATCAAACTTAATGAGTCCCATTGATTCAACATCATCTTTATCAAATTGAGTAACAGTTCCCCCTTCGTCTCCCTCAACCGTATAAAGTGGCATAAAATCTGAAAGGTTGGAGGGAGCTATAACAACTCCACCTGCATGTTTTCCGGCATTTCTTACCAAGCCTTCTAACTGTAGAGCTAAATTTATTATTGCTTGAACTTCCTCCTCATTTTCATATCGCTCATTGAGCTCTGATTCTTTCTTCAATGCGTTTTCAATAGTAATACCAATCTCAAATGGAATTAATTTGGCAATTTGATCAACCATCCCAAAAGGATAGCCCAGTATTCTTCCAACATCCCTGACAACCGCTTTTGCTGACATTGTGCCAAAAGTAATGATTTGTGAAACCATTTCTGAACCGTATTGATCCGAAACATAATCAATAACTTGATCTCTACCTTTTACACAAAAATCGATATCAAAATCTGGCATAGAAACTCTCTCAGGATTAAGAAATCGTTCAAAAAGTAAATCGTATCGAATCGGATCGATGTCAGTTATCCCCAAGCAAAAAGCAACCAAAGATCCGGGCCCAGAACCCCTTCCCGGTCCAACAGGAATATTCTTTACTCTGGACCATCTAACAAAATCAGAAACAATTAAGAAATAGCCAGAAAACCCGGTAGAAATAATAATATCTAGCTCAGTATTTAAGCGCTGATTATATATTTTTGTTAGCTTTTCATTTTCATCAACAAGCTGATCTAAGCCTTGTTTCGCCTCCCTTTTTAAATATCCTTCTACACTCAAGCCTTTAGGAGGCAAATATGCAGGAAGGGCAACTTGATCGGTTGTAAATTTAAAGTTACATTTTTTTGCAATATTAACTGTGTTGTCTAAAGCTTCTGAAATATCTGAAAATAAATTAGACATTTCCTCTTGCGTTTTGAAGTATTGTTCATTTGTGTAATCTTTTATCCTTTTTACATTATCAATGACATCACTCTGATCTATGCAAACTCTTGCATCCAGAGCCAAGTAATCACCCTTATTCAAAAATCTTGGATTGTTTGCTGCCAGAAGTGGAGTATTTGATGACAAGGAACATTCAAGAGTTTTATGCAATAACTCCTCATCCCTATTGTTACCTAATCTCTGAATTGATAGATAAACATCATTGAAAAAAATAGCTTGTAACTGCTTCAGTTGATCGGCAGCATCATTTGTTTTACCAGATAATAGGAGCGCCTGGATCAAACCTTTGTGACCTCCTGAAATTGCTATCAATCCTGAACTATTTTTCTCATTCAACCAATCAATATCTATCGATGCTTGGTCATTCCTGTATCCTTCAATATAAGATCTTGTAATTAAATGAGATAAATTTTTATACCCAGTTGAATTCTTACAAAGAAAGGTCATATTGCAAATCACATTGGAACGATCTGTTTGCACTGAAATATTTGCACCAATAATAGGCTTAATACCCAAATGAACTGCTTTTTTATAGAATTTAAATGCTGAAAATAAATTATTATGCTCAACAATGCCCAATGCTGGCATATGATCTTCAAAACATTTGTCTAATACGGATTCAATTCGAATAATACTTTGACCTATAGAATATTCAGAAAAAACGTCTAAGTGAATGAATAATGGTTCTTTTTTTATCATTTTAACTATTATATATTTCTGATTTAAATGTCATTCTATGAATTGATGTTGGGCCAAATTCTTGAATAGCTGATAAATGGTCCTTAGTAGGATAACCTTTGTTTTTATCAAAATGATATTGAGGAAATTTCTTATGCATTTTCAACATAAATTGATCTCTAGTTACTTTTGCTATTACCGATGCTGCTGAAATACAAGGATAACGATCATCTCCACCAATTTTTGGCTCCATCATTATATTCTTATTTGAATCTATCATTGGGCAATGCGGGCCATCTATCAAGACTTTAATACCCTTGTTTTGTAGTTTCTCAATTGCCCTCTGCATTGCGAGCATTGTTGCCCTCAGAACATTATATTGATCCACTTCCTGATGATTAGCAAGACCGACGGACCACTCTATTGCTTGAGTTTTTATGATGGTAAATAATTGTTGTCTTCTAATGGAAGACAATTTTTTTGAATCTTTCAAACCTTCTATCTTTTGATTGTTAGGAATGATCACAGCGGCAGCAATAACCGGTCCGGCCAAACACCCTCTTCCTGCCTCATCAACACCTGCGATTAACTTCATAGAATCAAAACATAAATTAGACAATCAAACCATTATTATTCTTCTATAATCTCGATGATTGCGTTTGCTGCGAGCATTGAAGCATTTCTTTTCAACTCAAGGTAGAGACCATCAAATTGTTCTTGAAGCTCGTCGACCACTTTTTGACTGGAAAGATACAACACACTGGCATTGAATATACTTTCAGGATGTGCCTCTTTCTGGATCAATTCAGGCACTACTTCTTTTCCAAGAAGGATATTGGGTAATGAAATATAATTTGTCTTAACAATCTTGAAAATTCTCAAAAACCAGTAGCTCAGAGAAGACATTTTATATACCACAATCAAAGGTTTTTTATGCAAGGCTGCTTCAAGAGTAGAAGTGCCAGATTTTGTAATGACTAAATCACACGCTGATAAGGCTAATGTTGCATTATCAGTAATAACTACATTGAGGTTCTGAAACCGATCGGTTAGTAACTTCTTAAGTTCTTGTTCAATGGTGTAATTTACTACTGGGACCACAAATTCAACAAGATCATATTTTTTCGAAATCAAATCAGCTGCCTCAAACAATAATCCTGCATGTCTTTTAATTTCAGTATTTCTACTACCGGGCATCAGTGTGATTACAGTTTTTGCTTGAGCATCCAGTTGCAAAGCATTTCTCGCAGACAAAATATCAATACCGTGATCTACTGAATCAGCCAATGGATGTCCAATAAAGATAGAATTGACATTATGCTGCCTTAAAAGATCTTCTTCAAAAGGAAAAAGACAGAGTAATAAATCGGTAGATTGATTTAGGGATCGAACTCTATTTTTGCGCCATGCCCAAAAACTGGGCGATACCACATGGATAGTTTTGATACCTTTATTTTTTAGTTTTTTCTCGAGTGCTAAATTAAAATCGGGAGCATCAATTCCAATAAATGCATCAGGAGGATTATTGAGAATTCTTTTAATTATTCTTCTTCTGATTAAAAAAATTCTTGGTAAGTGCTTAAGAACACCAAATATACCCATCACAGAAAGCTCTGAGGAATTAAACCAATCCAAGCACCCAGCTTTAACCATTTGTGGACCGGCTACACCCTCAAATGTAGCATCTGGCATTTGCTCCTTTATTGAATCAATAATCTTGGAAGCTAATAAATCTCCTGATGATTCTCCTGCTACAATAACAAATCTAGACACAATAACTGGATTTTATAGAATTCAACGAACAATTCCTCTTGAAGAAGCTTTCAGAAAATTAATCATTACCTGTAGTTCATTTGAAACTTCATTAAGACCAGCAATTTTTTCTTGAGCTTCTTCTAACCTTAACTCAGACTTATATAAATATTTGTAAGCAGTTTTTATATTTCTGATCTGGTCGGGGTTAAAATCTCTTCGCTTTAGACCTTCTAAGTTAATTCCCCTAGGTATGGCAGGTTGTCCTGTAACAATGACATAAGGGGGCAAATCTCTCGACACCCCAGAGTACATTCCCAAAAAACTATGGCAGCCTATTTTACAGTATTGATGAGCACCTGAAAAACCACCTAAAATCGCGTAGTCACCCACTTCCACATGACCAGCCAGGGTCGTGTTGTTTGCGAAGATAGTGTTACTACCAACTTGGCAGTCATGGGCTAGATGGACATAGGCCATAATCCAATTATCATTTCCCAACCGCGTTACACCTGTGTCTTGAATAGTGCCTTTATTGATAGTGCAATACTCTCTGATAGTATTTCTATCTCCTATTTCTAATTCAGTATCCTCACCTTTGTATTTCATATCTTGAGGGTGGTCTCCAATTGAAGAAAATGAATAGATATGATTGTCTTGTCCTATTTTGGTTCTGCCAGTAATAACTACATGGGATTCTATAATTGTGCCACTAGCAATCGAAACATCTGGTCCAATGATTGAATAAGGACCAATGGTTACACTATCGTCTAACTGAGCCTCTTTAGAAATCACTACAGTTTCGTGAATCACTTTTAATCGCCTATTTTTTTACTGATGGCTTTTACTAATTTCTGAAGCTTGTTTAATTTTTTAAAACTGGCTGCATTTTTTTGCCATTCTGTTGCTTTTTGGGTCGAGAACAGATTGCCAGAATAGACTCCAGAATCTTTGATATCTTTAGTGACAGATGTTCTTGCTGTAATGGTAGTATCATCGGCTATTTTCAGATGCCCAACAATCCCAACTTGACCACCAATTTTACAACGCTTACCAATTGTAGCACTCCCTGCTATTCCTGTTTGAGCAACAATAGCAGTGTGGTCACCAATGATAACGTTGTGTCCTATTTGTATGAGATTATCTAATTTCACCCCATTTCCGAGGATGGTGTCTGTAAAGGTTCCTTTGTCGATGGTTGTATTCGCACCAATTTCAACGTCATTGCCAATATTAACGCAGCCCATCTGAGGAATTTTTACCCACTCAGAATCTTTATTTTCTGAAAACCCGAAACCATCCGCCCCAATGACAACTCCTGAATGAATAATAGTTCTTGAACCTATCTTTGTTTTGGCTCCAATCATAACTCCTGAACTAATCCAAGAAGATTGACCCACCTTGGTATCCTGTCCTATTACTGTATTGGCCCCCACAAAAACATGCTCTCCCAAGACAACATTCTTAGCAATAACTACACCGGATTCAATCCCGCAAGTGGAGGAAACTTGACTGGATGGATGAATAGTCGCTGAAGTATGAATCTCCGGATTGAACTCCTTAGTGGTATCAAAATGACTCGCAATTTGAGCAAATAATAAATATGGCTCATTTGTAACCAAAGCATTAGTTGGGCAAAACTTAAGATCATTTTGAGTCAGCACAACTGCTGCTGCTTTTGTTTCCTTTAAAACAGATTTATATTTAGAGTTTGCTAAGAATGTTAGGGAACTATTCGTAGCACTACTCAGAGTTGCTACATCGGCTATAACCACAGAGGAGTCTCCATGAATTTTACAATCGTACTGAGAAGCTAATTGCCCTAGAGTAATCACAGTTTCAGACAAAATTCTAACTCTCCAACATTTGCAAAACTAGACGCCTTTTAACTAGCCTCCAATTTTATTTATCTTCCTGAAACTTCTTCTCTAAAAGTTTTGCTACATCGTTGGTGATATCAACAGAAGCACCTGTGTACAATGTCCCGCCACTCAATAAGGTGTTCTGATCGATCTTGCCTTCATTGATAACTAGATCATAACCGTTATCTCTGCCAAATTTTTTAATAATATCTATGATTTCTCTAAAAATTTTATTTAATTCAATTTGACTTCTACTATTGCGATCTTGTTGAAAGCTCTGTGCTAAATATTCAAGCTCCCTTTGGTCAGAAGCAAGTTTTAAGGTAGCACTCTGGCGCTCATCTGTACTCAAAGCAAGATTATCTTTAGTCAACTGATCTCTACTGGCATTAAATGCAGATTCTTTTGACGAAATGTCCCTTACCCTGGGAGCAAATTCTTCTTCAATGGCCTCTTGCATATCTTGGAACTGAGGTGACTCTTGAAGCAATTTATTCATATCAACCACACCAATTCTGGCTTCGACTGCAGTCTGTGCAAAAATGGGTTGTGTTAAAAACACTGCTCCAATAATTATCAATAATACAAAATTTGTTTTCTTCATATCTATCCTCTATAAAATAATAGTCTATTGTCTAAAAAGCTCCCCCAATTGTAAATTGGAATCGTTCAGTTTCATCGCCCCATGAAGTCGAAGTTGGAGAATCATCATTTAATGGCATCGCATAACTAAACCTAAATAACCCAAGAGGAGCCAACCATTGTGCCGCCAACCCAAAAGATTGCTTTAAGTTGCCTGCATCAAAATCATAATCGACAGGATCACCCATTTTATCAAAAAAATCTATCTCAGTGGTGGAAAAGACATTACCAATATCAAAAAACATACTAAATCTTGCTCTTGAAGCCCATTTTTGTGGCATCGGCAAAATGACCTCCAATTGGGCTGACATCAATAAATTTCCACCGTACGGGTTCCCAAAATTATCCCTTGGTCCAAGATGATGTTCTTTATAGCCTCTTACAGAATCTGGACCTCCTCCGAAAAAGTTCTTATATGGAGGAACGCCAATAGTATCACCATATGCATCATTGAATGCAATATCAGCTTTTGCCATCAATGTAAGATAATTCACCCATGGAAACGGTATATTAAAATACTGTTTATAACTGAAGTTAATACCATAATACTCAACATCACTGCCAGGTATTGCAGAGCTGATTATGAGTCTTTGCGACATGCCTCGGTCAGCAAAAAGAAAACGATTCCTGGAATCATAAACCCAACCCAGTAAGAGTTCTGCAGCATTAAATTTGGTTTTACAAAAATTAAAATATTCTTCATCAAAACAATTATTATCGCCATTGTTGCTAACCCACTGAAGTGCTTGATTTGCACTATAAGTTCCAGCTAACAATTCGGAACTCTGTAAGGTTGAACCGAAAATAACTCGTTGGTATTCACTTAAAGGGTATGAATATTCCAATCCTGTAGACCAAGTTTTGGTTGAAAAATCAGAAGCAGACGAGGTGAACTGATTGAAGGTTGAATATGAAAATCTTACCGTTCTGGAAATTTCATTTAATCCGGTATAAGGATTCGTATGAGAAAAACTGTAGAGATCCCTGTATTTACTTGCGTTTAAATCAAGTGCAACTCTATTACCGGTACCAAAAAAATTGGTGTGAACGAAATTGCCATTTAAAATCATTTTCTGTGCACCAGAATATCCTATGCCTCCGCCAAATTGTCCTGGAAGACCCTCTTTAATCGTGAACTCCGCATCAACTAAATCATTGGTTCCTGCAACTGGAATTGTGTCAAATTCCACTTCCTCTATATAGGGCAATCTTTGCAATCTAACTTTTGAGCGTTCCAATCTACTTTTCGACATATAAGCACCTTCCAACTGCCTTAGTTCACGTCGCAAAACTTCGTCATTAATGGATGTGGTATCGGAGAAATTGACACGCCTAACATAGACTCTACTTTTTGGCTGAATGTAAAAAACGATCTTTACTTCCTTGTTTTCACGATCCAGTTCTGGAATTGCTTCAACTTCAGCAAAGGAATAACCATCTTCTCCGAGTCTATATTTAATTAATTCTGAAGCTTGAGTTAATAGTGCTTGTGAAAAAAATTGACCCGGTTGAGCAAAAACAAGCTGTTCAATCTCTTCTTTAGGAATAACAAATTCACCAGTCAACTTGACATCTGAAAGTTGATACACCTCCCCTTCTGTAATATTGATGGTAATAAATATACCGGTTCTATCTGGTGAAATGGCAACCTGGGCAGAGTCAAGTCTGAAATTTGCATAGCCTCTATCCAAATAAAATGATTCGATTGTTTCTAAATCACCCTGCAAATCTTCTCTAGAATAGCGATCATCTTGTTGAATGAATGACAACCAATCTGGCATCTGTAATGTTAATTGATCCAGTAGATCCTCATCATTGTAAATAGTATTCCCAACAATATTAATCTGCCTAATTTGAGCTCGATCACCCTCTTTAATATTGACTTGTATATTCACCGTATTGCCTGGTAGATCATCTACTTTCGTTTCGATCTGAGCGCTGTATTTACCGAAACTGAAATATTGATCTGTCATTGATCTCTCGATCTCATCCAAAACAGAAGGGTCGTATGTTCGTCCCACTTTAAAACCTATGTTATTTAATGAATCCTCCAGATCTTCTGTCTTTATATCCTTGTTTCCATCAAACACAATATTACCTATGGACGGCCTTTCCAGGACCGAGATAATCAAAATGCCGGATTCATCTTGTCTAAATTCAATATTCTTAAAAAAACCACTTGAATAGACTGATCTTATTGATTCTTTAACTTTAACATCATCAAGTATGTCGCCAATGTTAATAGGCAAATAATTTAATAACGCTCCTTCAGAAATCTTCTGCAAACCTTCAATTCGAATGTCTTTGACAACGAACGACTCTTCAGCTTGAACTGAATAAAAACAAAGAAAAGCCAAAGCAATAATTATTAATCTGATTTTCATAGTTTTGATTGAGTCCTATTAACTGAATATCCTTACAAGATCATTGTATACCGCAAAGACCATTAAGAATAATAGTGCTCCTACTCCAATTTGCTGAAAAATTATTTGTATTTTTTCTGGAATAGGTTTTCGAATGATTTTTTCTATTAGAACAAACAGGATTTGTCCTCCATCCAGAATGGGCAAAGGAAATAGATTGAGAATACCCAAACTAATGCTAATAATTGCCATAAAAGATAAAGTTGCAATAAGTCCTCTTTTGGCAACTGTTCCTGCGTCCTTGGCGATTCCGAGTGGTCCACTGAGATTTTTCCCTGAAATTTGACCGGTAACCATTTTGCCAAACATATTTAAGGTCATAACGATCATCTGATTGGTTTGATCCAATGCCATTGTTAAATTTTTAGGGAAATTATATTGTTGAATAGCCTGATACTTCTTGATTTCTTCCTCATCAATTCCTGCTCGGAGTCCTATAAAACCCTGACTTACATCATCAGTCCTAGAATCCAAAAGCACTGTTGTTCGATACACTTGATCAAGTCTTTTGATCTCAATATCAATCTCTTTATTTGGATTGGCAATGATGATTTCTCTAAAATGGTTCCAGTTTTTGATATCGATATCATTAACTTTTAGAATGATATCTCCCGACATAAGACCTGCCTTATCTGCCGGTCCATCTAGATCGACCGATTCTATAATGGGCTTGATCTTTGGTGTAAAGGGTTTAAATCCCAAACCAGGCATTAAAGTATTTGGAGAGGTCAACTCCTTGGTTCTTCCTGTGACATCCAATACAACTGTTTTCTGATTACCTAATTGATCGATTGCTATGATCTGGATTTGTTCGTCGTCTAAAATATCACCGATCATTGAAATCAAAGAATCTTGCCATGTTTTGACATCTTTACCACCGACATTGATGATCTTATCTCCAGATCTTAAATTGTTCTGCCAGGCAATAGAATCTGATTCAACATCTCCTATGATAGGAACTACGCCTGGAACACCGATAGAGAACATAGTCATATAAACTACAATTGAAAAAAGAAAATTAGCAAAAGGCCCTGCAGATAAAATAAAAATTCTCTTCACAGCTGATTGATTGTTAAAAGCACGTTTGACTTCACTTTCATGAACTTCTTCACTCCGTTCATCGAGCAATTGCACATAACCTCCAAGAGGAATAGCAGATAAACAATACTCTGTTTGGTCTCTGCCTATGTTTTTACTCCACAGTACTTTACCAAAGCCAATGGAATACCTTAGAACTTTGACATTGCAAAGTCTTGCTACCAGATAATGTCCATATTCATGGATGGCAACGAGTACGCCAACCAAGACTATGAATGCAACAATTGAGAATAAAAAATCCATATATCTAATTATCGATTGAAATTATGAAGAAATTATAAAGAATCAGCACAGCAAAGGAAGTAATAAGAGATAAAAATTATAAATACCGGTAACTAAAAACTTATAACAGAAAGAACCATGCTTAGATAACTCACTTTAAAAAATAAAAATGCGAGTAAGGGAAGAACCGCTATTGTACCGTCTAATAAATCAATGAAACCTCCATGACCGGGTATTAAATTACTGGAATCCTTAATATTTTTATTACGTTTCAATAAACTAAAAAATAGGTCACCAATTACAGATATGAGTGTTACAAAAAATCCGATAAATAAAAATCCAATCACAACTTCACCATAAAAAAGATAAACGATTAAGCTTGAGATTATAGGAGTTATTATAAGGCTTCCAACAAAACCTTCGATGGTTTTACCAGGGCTGATATTTGGTAGTAAAGCAGTCTTACCTACCTTCCTTCCTACCAAATAAGCTGATGAATCTGCAATTGAAACGGTGATAACAACATATAATAAAATTCCAGGATAAATTAAAATAGTAAACAATGATCCAACAAATGGAAGTAGGGTTAAATATCCAAAAATAAAGACTAAAAAGTCATCAATATTCTTCTTTTTATAGGTCAATACCCTGAACAAAATGACAACCCATGCGAAAACTAACAATCCAAAGAAATAGTTACTTGTTTTCTCCAAAATTCCAGTTAAATAAGGTGCTGACAAAACAAAACTAACAAACAGTATCTGAAAAAGTGCTTGATAGATTCGTGATTTAAATAACCTTGAATATTCCCAAACGATAATGAGAGAAAGTAATGTAGCAACTACAATTTTGGCAAGGTTTGCTGTTGAATCCTGAGTTAGGTATATGAGTATAAGAATAAGAACTGCTGCCGAACAGATTCTCTTAGTAATGTTTTTCATTAGTTATGCTCTAGGCTTTTTTCAGCTCTTTTTCTTCCTCAATTGCTCCAAAACGTCTTTCTGATTTTGAGTAATTTTCTAATATTTCAAAAAATTCCTGGTTTTCAAAATTAGGCCAGAGTGTTTCGGTAAAATGGATTTCACTATATGCCATTTCCCACAGCATAAAATTACTTATTCTAGTCTCACCTGATGTTCTAATGAGCAAATCTAAGTCAGGTAGATCTGAGAAAGAAAGATAGCTTGAGAGAGTTGATTCATCTATTTGATCTTTATTAATTTCACCTTTGTCTATCCCATCAATGATATCCAATATGCCTCTGATAATATCCTGTCTTGAGCCATATGCTATTGCCAAAGTCAATTTTAAACCGGAGTTTTCTGATGTGATAGCCTCTATTTGCTCTATTTTTCTAACCAAAGTCTTGGGCAACATTTCTTTATTGCCTCTTTGTTTAAAACGAACATTATTCTCGATCAAAAGGCCAGTATATTTTTCAATGGATCTTTCAAACAATCGCATCAAACTGACGACTTCCCTAGCTGGTCTGTCCAAGTTCTCTGAACTTAAGGCAAATAGAGTTAGGGCCTCTATCTCCAATTTGACCGAGTTTTCAACAATCTCTTTAGCCTTTAAAACACCAGCTTCATGGCCAAAGAATCTTCTTTTCCTTCTTAATTTTGCCCAACGACCATTACCATCCATAATAACCCCCAAATGTCTGGGCAGGTTAAGAATTTTTGGAACGTTTTCCTCTGTGGGATTTTCTTTCATGATTTAAAAACTCATTAATTCTTTTTGTTTTTGTTCACTTAAGGATTCAATATTTTTTATCATCTCATCTGTAATGACTTGAACTTCCGTTTGGCCTTTGTGCAAATCATCTTCTGAGATCATCTTCTCGTTAGAAAAATCTTTTAGATCCTGGATTGAGTCTCTTCTTATATTTCTGATAGAAATCTTGGCCTGTTCCTCCTCACTTCTTACTTGTTTGGTTAGCTCTACTCTTCTTTCCTCTGTCAAAGTAGGTAAAGGAATCCTAATAATATTTCCTGTTGTTACTGGATTTAAACCAATATTTGCTTTTAATATTGCACGCTCAATTTCTGGAATAAATTTTTCTTCCCAGGGAGAAATGGTGAGTGTTTGAGAGTCTTCTACGGTTATATTTGATAATTGTTGTATCGGTGTATCATTGCCGTAATATTCAATCTGGATACTATTAAGGATATCCGGTGTGGCACGTCCTGTTCTTATTTTGGTTAAATTCACTGAAAAAGCATCAATAGATTTATGCATTCTTTCATTGGTTTCTTGATTAATCTCTTCCAGCAAAACTTTCATCCTTGATTACATTATCAAGGTCCCCACGCTCTTACCTTGGACTATATCCAATAATGCATTATCGATATTAATATCATAGACCCTAATTGGTAGATTATTTTCCTTGCACATGACAATAGAAGTAGTATCCATGACTTTAAGGTTTTTTGATATAAACTTGTCAAAAGAAATTGTTTCAAAATGATTTGCATCCTGATTCTTTAAAGGATCTTCTGAATAGACCCCATTGACTCTTGTTGCTTTAATCAATAGATCGGCTTCAATCTCCACAGCTCTAAGTGATGCAGCAGAATCAGTAGTAAAATAAGGGTTGCCAGTACCTGCTGAAAATATAGTCACTCTGCCCTTTTCTAAATGCCTAATAGCTCGTCTTCTAATATAGTCTTCGCATACTTCATTAACTTTTAATGCAGACATAACTCTTGCGACCAGCCCTTGTCGTTCTAAAGCATCCTGAATGGCTAATGCATTTATAATCGTTGCCAGCATACCCATTTGATCTCCAGTGACTCTATCAATTCCTGACTGGGCTAAACCTTCACCTCTAAAAATATTACCCCCTCCAATCACAATTCCTACTTGAGTACCTAAATCCAGAATAGATTTAATTTCCTTGGCCAGATAAATTAATACATCTGGATCAACACCAAACTCCTTCTTGCCCAGGAGTGCCTCACCACTTAATTTCAAAAGGATTCTTTTTATCTGTTTATTTACCACATTAAAAAACCATAAAAATTCTTGATCAAAGAGAATAAAAATTATTATTTACTTGCTTCAACTTGTTCTTTGACTTCATCAGCAAAATTTTTATCTTGGTGCTCAATTCCCTCTCCGACCTCATATCTTACAAAAAGATTTACAGTTGCATTGGATTTTTTTAATAACTGAGAAATATTTAAGTCAGGATCTTTAATATATTCCTGACCAAGCAAAGTTATTTCATTTAGGTGTTTATTCAGTTTACCTGTAACTATTTTTTCAATAATTTCTTTAGGTTTCCCTTCTTGTTCAGCCTGTGATCTCAATATCCTAGACTCTTCATCAATAATTGCTTTGGGAATATCTGTTTGAACTATGTATTTAGGTTTGGAAGCAGCAACGTGCATGGCTAGATCCTTTGCTAGATTCTTATCATCAATATCCACATCAACTAAAGCTGCTATTTTATTACCATGAACATAACTGCCAAGAGTTCCTTGATAAAATATTCTTACAAATCTTCTGATGGTTATATTTTCTCCTAATTTAGCAACAACAGATTTTCGAAAATCTTCGACCCTTTCAAATTTAGAAATTGAACAATCCATGAGTTGATCAATATTTTCAATTTTTTCATTGACTAATAAATTAGAAATTTGATTTGAAAATTCTACAAATTGATTATCTTTAGCAGCAAAGTCAGTTTCACAGTTAATTTCCAGTACGAGTGCTAAACGTTGTGCTTTTTCAATTTCTATTGACACTATACCGTGGGCAGCGACCCTACCTGACTTACTATCAGCTTTACTCTGACCACTCTCTTTTAGAACTAATATTGCTTTCTGAAAATCCCCTTGAGATTCAACCAATGCTTTCTTACAATCCATCATCCCGGCATTGGTCAGTGCTCTCAGTTTTTTCACTTCGATGGCAGAAATTTTCATCTTCTAACCCGTGCTATTAGGAATCCTTTTTATCTTCGTCATCTTCTGATTCACTAGATCCTGGAAGTTCTGACCCAGGCTTTGTTTTTTCCTCAACGGATGGTTCACTATTCGAGGGATCGTTTGATTGATCTGAATCTCTGTCTTGATTTTTTTGTTCTTCTTCTGTGCTGATATAAAGATTTTCTGACTCTCCGATATCGTCGATCTTGTCACTCTCTGATGCATCATCACTCTCAACTTTGTCTTCTGAAGCTTGTTTCTTAGTTATTTTTTTATCCGCTACAAAAATTCTCTTTTTCCGTTTAATCTGATCTTTTGAAATTTTTCCTTCGGCATCAACTTCGACGAAGTCATCATCAATATCATCCAACATAGGTATTGATTTTTTACCCTTTAAAAATGATTCAACAATGCTTGCTGTAATGACCTTGGCAGTACCTCTGGAATCATCATTTGAAGGAATAATATAATCAATATTATCCGGCGATGAATTAGTATCCACTATACCTATAATCGGAATACCTAATGCTTTTGCTTCCTGAACAGCATTCTTCTCATAATTCACATCTATAATAAATATGACATCCGGAAGCCTATTCATGGATCTAATGCCACCTAAACTTCTATTAAGCTTCTCAGAAGCTCTTCTTATAGTCAGTGCTTCCTTCTTTGATAAATTTTCATCCTTGAGAGATATCTCTAGATCTTCAAGTTTTTTAATGGATTGAGCTATAGTTTTATTATTTGTGAGAGCCCCCCCCAACCACCTATTGGAAACATAAGGCATCTCGCATTCCTTACCTGCATTCAGAATCTCATTTTTTACGGCAGGTTTGGTGCCAACAAACAATACTGTCCCAGATTCCGCTGCTAGATTCTCGATAAATAGACAAGCTTCTTCAAGCAAAGGAAGCGTAGTTTCTAGGTTGATAATATGGATCCCATTGCGTTGGCCATAAATATATTGGGCCATCTTAGGATTCCAATACCTCGTTTTGTGTCCGAAGTGGGCGCCAGCTTCAAGCATCTGACGCATTGTTATTGTTGCCATTTTTATTCCTTATTGGGTTGTCACTCCCACAAATCCCATATATAAACTTTCCAATCCGTGGTCAGCACCCAATATATGTGTCGATTTATGTTCGAATTTATGCAAAATTGCCGATGTTTTATAACATAATAATGTCTAAGCGACAATAAAGCCGACTAACAATAATAATTTTTACTGAAAATGTCCATTGATATTAAAAATAAAGACGAGCAAGAACAAATGAGAATTTCTGGGAAATTAGCTTCAGAAGTGTTAGACATGATTGAAAATCATATTAAACCAGGGATCACAACGGGGGAACTGGATCAGATTTGTCATGACTATATTGTCAATGACCAGAATTCTATACCTGCTAACGTCGGCTATAAAGGTTATCCCGCCACCATTTGCACTTCTGTCAACCATGTCGTATGTCATGGGATACCGAGCACGAAGAAATTGAAACATGGCGATATCCTCAACATAGATGTAGCTATTATTAAAAACAGTTTTTACGGTGACACAAGCAGGATGTATTTGATCGGCAAACCTACCCAACAGGGCGAGCGTATTTCAAAGATAGCCTATGAAGCACTGTGTCAGGGAATTAGACAAGTTAAACCAGGAAATCAACTGGGGGATATTGGTCATGCAATACAATTGCATACAGAAAAACATAATTATTCAGTCGTCAAAGAATATTGCGGTCATGGAATTGGAAAGACTTATCATGCAGAACCACAGGTTCTGCATTACGGGATTCCACACCAGGGCATAGAAATCAAAGAAGGTATGACCTTTACCATTGAACCGATGATTAATGCCGGTGAACCATCGGTTAAATTGATGCCAGACCAATGGACCGTTGTCACAAGAGATCACTCGCTCTCTGCTCAATGGGAACATACCATTCTCGTTACCAAGGATGGGTTTGAAGTCTTAACGCTATCCCCTAACGAAAAGATTGTTTAATCAATGTCGATTGAAAATCCTGAAAAATACAAGGAGTTCAAGACAGAAACTTTAATAAATACACTAAACTCGCATCCGTTTACGGTTAAAAATTACAAAAAATTTATCAAAGAAAAATCAGATTTTCTAGATACATCATTCTCTATTCATCACATCTCTCACCTGCTTTTGGCAAGATCAAAACTCAACGATTCTATAGTGATATCTGCAGCAGAAATATTTTTTAAACAGAACCAAGAAAGTATTAATGTAATTGCTGTTGGTGGCTATGGCAGAAATGAACTCCATCCATATTCAGACACAGATCTTCTACTACTAATTGAGAAAAATGAGAAAAAATCATTTCAAGATAGTCTTGCAAAGTTTTTAACTTTTTTATGGGATATAGGCATCCAAGTTGGTCATAGCACTAGAACTCTCCAAGAATGCTTGAAAGAAGGTTCAAAAGACTTAACTGTTGCCACTTCATTGATGGAAGCTCGGTATTTGTATGGATCAATAACCACATACCAAACACTAGAAAAAGAAATTACCGGCAATAAATTATTATGGTCTAACACCCAATTTCTAGAAGGAAAAAAAAATGAGCAACTTTCCAGACATTCACAATTTAACAATACAGCCTATAATCTAGAACCAAATATTAAGAGTGGCCCTGGTGGTTTGAGAGATATCCACTCTATTTTCTGGGTTGGAAAAAAAATCCTTGGCATCCAACAATTACAAGAACTCAATGGACTAGGAATTATTTCAAATCAACAGTTATCAATGTTGATTCATGCTAGAGACTTCTTGTTCTCTATTAGATATGCATTACATGCATTAACTCAAAGGAAAGAAGACCGTTTACTTTTCGACTATCAAAGAACGTTAGCAAAACAATTTGATTATCATGATGAACAACACCTATTAGGTGTTGAACAATTTATGCAGGATTATTACAAATCAGCTAAAACCATCGGTCGATTAAATGAAATCATTCTACAAATTTATACTCAAAAACTGTTTCAATCTAAAAAATCAAAAATCAAAACTCTGAATCATTCCTTTCAGATTAGAGACAATCTTGTGGAATTAAGAAAAGGGATTCAATTTAAAGACAATCCATCATTATTATTAGAGATATTCCTCTTATTTCAAAAACATAAAGACATTCAAGGAATAGGCTCAAAAACTATTAGCATGATTACTGAAAACCTCCATCTTATTGATGATTCGTTTAGGGAAAATACAGAGAATAAAAAACTATTTTTAGACATATTAAAGGCTCCAGAAGGAGTTACTCACGAACTTAAGAGAATGAATCTTTACGGCGTCTTAGGTCTCTATATCCCTGCGTTTGGGAAAATTGAAGGGAGAATGCAATACGACTTATTTCACGCATTTACAATCGATGAGCACACCCTTCTTGTTGTCAGTAACTTAAGGCGTTTAGCACTAAAAAGATTTGATCATGAATACATGGAATACAGTAAAAAAATGCAATTGATTGCAACTCCGGAAATTTTATACATCGCTGGCTTGTTTCATGACATCGCCAAAGGTCGTAATGAAGATCACTCGAAATTAGGTTCCCTAGAGGCAGAATCTTTTTGCCTGGATCATGGAATGAGCAAATACGAATCAAAGCTTGTTTCATGGCTTGTCAAAAATCATTTGATACTCTCTCTCACCGCACAAAGAAAAGATATCAATGACCCAAACGTAATCCGATCCTTTGCAATAAAGGTAGGGGATGAATCAAGATTGGACTTTTTATACTTATTAACCATTTGTGACGTAAGAGCGACCAATCCTAATTTATGGAGTACTTGGAAAAGACAACTTTTTGATGAACTATACTTGTTAACAAAAAAAGCCTTAAGAGAAGGTCTTGAAAATCCGATCAATAAGGATGAATTAATTGCTGAAAAGAAAAATCTTGTTGAAGCAAAACTGAACGGTAATCAAAGGAAAAAGGGACTTACAAATCTATTTTCATTTTTAGGTGAAAGTTACTTTTTAAAATTTAAGGATCAAGAAATAATTCATCATTCAAAAATCATCATGGAGAAGAAGTTTCTAGAGAATCCTAAGATCATTATAAATCTTCAGCAAGATATTATTGAAGGACAAACATGCGTCTTCATAATCTGTCAAACACAGAGTAATGCGTTTTTAACAGCAACGGGTATTTTTGAACAAACAAATTTAACTATTCACGATGCAAAAGTTACAGAACTCAATAACGGATATTCTATTTATAACTTTTATGTCCAAGAAATGAATGGTGTTGCAATTGAGGACAAAAAGAAGATTCAACAAATTAAATCAAGAATCGAAAAAACATTGAGTGTTGAAGATGACAGTTCACCAATAGTCAGTCGGGCATTGTCTAGAAGATTAAGATATTTTGACACCAAGACATCAATCAACTTTACAGAAGACCATATCAATAATAGGACTGTGATGGAATTAATCTCTATAGACAGACCTGGTTTGTTGTTTGATATCGCCAAAACACTAAAAACAGAAAATATTTGGATTGAATCGGCAAAAATCGCAACGATTGGTGAAAGAGTGGAAGATATCTTTTATTTAACTACTCAGAATAAAGTGAAACTCAGTAAATCTAATTGTGAACAATTAGAAAAAAAACTTGAAAAAGTGATTAATCAATCATAGAAAAATCAGTATCCATTATACTTCGTTTGATAAATTGCCCACGTTCCGTATAACGCAAATAAAACAAAACAAATCAACGCCCAAGCCGGCATGCTCAAAGACAAAAAAGACCAATTGATTTCTGCGCACTCGCCCGAACCACTAAAAACCATTCCAAAAACCTCTAATAATGGGAAATTAGAAATCATATAGGTAAGATCACCTCCACATCCAGGAATCTGATCTGGTGGCAAATGTTGCAACCAAACATGCCTTCCTGCAACACCTAGTCCGGCAAGACTGAAAGTTATGAAAAATATCGAAGCTGTTAATTTAGTCGCTGTGGTCTTTGGAGGAAGGAGTGTCATACATAAAAAAATCATGCCCAAAAAAATGACTGCAATTCTTTGTAGAATACATAAAGGGCAAGGTTCTAAACCTAAGACATATTGAGCATACAGCACGTAAAGCATAAGAAAAACGGTTGCTAAGAATCCATAAAAAAATAGATGTCTGTTTGTTAATAGAAACACTTGTCTTTCCTTAATTCGTAACTTGGTCCATCAGATAATTCGGAAGAGCTTCAAAAGACTCAACCGTTTTGCCTGATTTAAAATCCCTGATTGCTAGTTTTATCATAATTTTTGCATCAGGTAATACTTTCTCTCCCTGATGAATCAATTCAACACAACCTTTGTCTCTCAGATGATTATATTGTGACCAACCCGAACCGATCCCACAATAATCTCTTTCAGAGAAATCAAAATTATCAACATCAACTAAACGATCTGGATATGTTGCAACGACCAGACCCTCAGCTGATACACGGTAACATCCAAAATAAATTTGATTTCTATTCGCATCTATCGCTACTGCAATCTTTTCGATAGAAAATATTTCTGCTGCTTGTTGCGCTATGACTGAAAGGCTTGAAATACCACAAACTGGTATTTTATGGATATAAGACATGGCTTGGGTTGCGGCTGCTGCGACTCTCAACCCACTAAAACGACCGGGTCCTAAACCAAATCCAATCAACTCTAACTCTTGTAATTCCACTCTTGCATCATTCAATATCTTATTGATATTGCTGTAAATATCCCTAGCGTGATCCATACCGTTTTCTTGGTTGAGTTCAAAAAATTCTCCATCATTCAAGACCGCAAGTGTCAGCCTGATTGTCGATGTATCGATTGCAATGCACTTAATCATAAATAACCTTCCTTGCTAAACAGTATATGAGTAAAGAAATTAATGAACCAATAAAAAACATAGATATAATAAACTCTCTTTTAGAGCGAGATAAAATGAATACAAAAAATAATCAATTACAGAATTGGGTTAATGAGGTTGCTGCTCTGACAAATCCATCTGAAGTCTTTTGGTGTGATGGAAGCCAAGAAGAGTATCAAAATATTATTACTTTAATGCTTGATTCTGGGGATCTCTCGGAACTGAATCCAGACACGTTCCCAAACTGCTATCTACACCGATCAGATCCCATGGACGTAGCTAGAGTTGAGCACTTAACTTTTATATGTACTTCTGAAGAAGATGATGCAGGTCCAAATAATAACTGGATGGAACCCAATCAAGCCCATAGGAAATTAGATGACCTATTTGCAAACTGTATGTCTGGAAGAAAAATGTATGTAATCCCCTATTGTATGGGACCTATGGATTCAAAATATTCTCGTTGTGGGGTTGAAGTTACGGACAGCCCTTACGTAGTTGCAAATATGTTCCTGATGACTCGAATGGGCAGTAAAGCATTGAAGAGAATTGAAGATGAGAATAAGTTTGTTAAAGGCATGCACTCGATTGGTGACTTGGATCCAGAAAAACGATTTATTATGCATTTTCCAGAAGAAAATATCATAAGAAGCATAGGTTCGGGATATGGTGGCAATGCCCTCTTAGGTAAAAAATGCCATGCTCTTAGAATGGCCAGCTGGCAAGCCTTGAAAGAAAATTGGCTCGCCGAACACATGCTTATTGTTGAAATAGAGAATCCGGCAGGAGAAAAATTTTATATTGCTGCTGCTTTTCCATCAGCCTGTGGCAAAACAAATCTCGCAATGCTCATCCCCCCCGAGAAATTTGAGGGATGGAAAGTTAGAACTATTGGCGATGATATTGCATGGCTGCATATGGATAATAACGGTCAGTTATGGGCAATAAATCCAGAATCAGGCTATTTTGGAGTGGTTCCGGGCACCAATGAAAAAACCAATAGAAACGCATATCAAACCATTCAAAGCAATGCCATTTATACCAATGTAGGCCTAACAGATAATAATGAACCCTGGTGGGAAGGAAAACTAGATGGCACTCCAGTTAAAGATTGGAAAGGTGATGATTTTTCCACCGATAGTCATGGAAAGTGTGCACACCCTAATTCAAGATTTACTGTTTCAGCAAAAAATAATCCAGAATACTCGAATTTAGCAGATTCACCCTCCGGAGCGCCCATTTGTGCCATCATTTTTGGAGGTAGGAGAAGTGAGTTGGCGCCGTTGGTTTATGAAGCCAAAGACTGGAACCATGGGGTACTTGTTGGCGCGAGTGTTGGCTCAGAAACTACTGCAGCTGCAGCTGGAGATACTGGAGTAGTCAGAAGAGACCCAATGGCTATGAAGCCCTTCTGTGGCTATAATTTTGCGGATTATTGGCGGCATTGGCTTAGTTTTTCAAAACAATCTAAAAATTTGCCAAAAATATTTCACGTCAACTGGTTTAGGCAAAATGCTCAAGGATTTCTTTGGCCAGGATTTGGAGAAAATCTAAGAGTATTAGACTGGATTATCCAGAGATGCCAAAACAAAATTGATGCCCAAGAAACCCCCATCGGCTATGTGCCACTAAAAAAAGACATTGATGTTTCTGGTTTAAATATTTCTGATGAAAACTTGAATGAATTATTCCATATTGACGCCAACCAATGGTTGGCTGAAATGAAGGATATCAAGGAATATTTTGACGAATTCGGAGAAAGACTTCCCAACGAGCTGCTCGATGAGCATTCTAAAGTCATTAAATCTCTAAAAGATTCTCTTCATAGTTCTCAATAAAATAAAGCATCTGATTTAGAGCCTTGTTTGGATTTTCTAATTTATGTTGACTGAAACCAACCAGTTGTCTCCATTCTTTAGCGCCTCTACACCCCTTCAGCAAAGCTGCCATGTGCCTCACAATTAAATGAGGATTGGTGTCTTTTTGATTTATTTGTCGTTTTGCATAGTCAATCATCTCTTTAATACATTCCAACTGTGTTGAAGACTGTTGACCATGATCAAAGGTTTGCCTAAAAAAGTGATTCTGAATCTTTGTAAGAAATAATGGGTCTTTATAAGCCTTGCGACCAATCATCACACCATCAACATACGAAAAATGTTCCTCAATTTGTTCAATTGAGTTGACTTCTCCGTTGAGAATAATTGTTAAATCCTGAAAGTCTTGTTTTAATCGGTAAACTTTTTCATAATCAATCGGTGGAACGGTCCTATTTTGTTTAGGGTTTAACCCATTCAGAAATGCTTTTCTGGCGTGAATTATAAAAATATCACAACCAGCTTGTGCTGTCTTAGCTATAAAGTCATAAAGAAAACTATAGTCATCCTGATTATTGATACCAATTCTGGTTTTGATTGAAACAGGTAAATCTACCTTACTCATAATAGCTTCAACACATTGTGAAACCAGTTTAGGGTCATTCATTAGAGCAGCACCGACTTTGCAATTCTGCACCCGTGAACTTGGACAACCAATATTTATATTTATCTCATCATAGTTTAGTTTGGATACTATCGCAGCTGCTTCTGACATAATGGAAGGATCGTTCCCTGCCAGTTGTATAGCTACATTTTGTTGGTTCTGGTTCTCCTCAATGATAAATTTTCTCGGTCCATAAACAATCGACTCCGCATGAATCATTGGGGTATATAATCTTAAATCTGGTGCCAGCATTCTGGCCAGATGCCTAAAATGTCGGTCTGTATGTCCCATCATTGGTGCAACTGAAATTTGATGTGGTTCTAACATTGGTATAATTCAGGTTTTGTGAGGTTCTTTTTAATTGTACTAAGGTGGCGTCCCCAAGGGGATTCGAACCCCTGTTGCCAGGATGAAAACCTGGTGTCCTGACCAGACTAGACGATGGGGACCCAAAAAAATAATTTTCTTACGTCTGCTATATATCAGGAATGCAGTATATTGAAAAAGTAGATTTAATCCAATTCTAAAACTTCAATCTCTCCAAGATTTAAACCTTCTATTCCTTCTTGGATCAAAGATAAATCACCGACTATAATCCAAACCCAATCTTTAGGAGTGAGATACTGCTGTGCGGCACCATGAATATCGCTCAGTTCAACACTTCGATATTTTTCTGCAAGCATTTCCAGGTAATCATCATCACGGTTGAAGGTTATGATTTCAGCCACCCCAGACATGAGCTTGCCGAATGTTTCAAATCGACCTATTAAACCAAGAGATCGCTTACTAACAACGCTCTCAAGTTCAGCTTGTTCAGCTGATCTTGCCCCAAGATAGTCCTCATACTCCTTAATGATTTCCTGAATTGATGGAATGGTCTGGTCGCTCTGGACTGGAGCAAAAACTAGCATTGGACTTGGTCCTTTATTTGCAGAAACCCTGCTTCTGACCCCATACGACCAACTTTTATCTTCGCGTAAGTTCATATTCAGCCTTGATGTAAAATCACCTCCAATGACAGCATTCATTAAAGTAATTTTGAATTCATCTTCGGAACCAACACCAGGCATTAATTGACCCGCAACAATGAGTGACTGAAACGCCCCTGGTTTATCCACTAAATAAATTTTACCAGGCTTGGAAGCATTATGTATGGAGTAATCAAGATTGATATTCTCAAAGGACGCATGATCCTTCCAATTCCCTAGTACGTCATCCAAATCTTTTACAATCTCATCAAGTGTGGTATCGCCAACCACCAATAAAGTTGCATTGCTTGGATTAACAGAACCTTGGTGGTATTTGACCATATCATCTCTGCTCATCCACTGAATGGATTCCCTGGTGCCACTGCCCCCTGAAGGTTTAGCATAAGGGTGTCCTTGACCGAAAATAATCTCTGGCAACACATAACCAACTATGCCATTAGGATCAGACAAAGATTGATCGATTCTTGCCAGCCAAATTAATTTTTTCCTATCAATTTCATTCTGATCAAATATAGGTTCCATAATCACTTCACGAAAAACCTGTAATGATGGTTTTAAATTGGACTTCAAAGTAGATAGGTTAATGCTGGATACATCCAGTCCGGTACTGGTGCCTAAATCAGTTCCCAGTTCTTCAAGACGTTCACTAAGCTTGAGTGCATCATAGCTCTTAGTCCCTTCGGTCAGCATAGACATGGTAAAACTAGCTAACCCAGATTGATCGTCGGGGTCAATCGCATGACCATTTTTCATCTGTAAAGAGAAATTGATCATCGGTACGTCATGTCTTTCTGCCAATACAACTTCCAACCCATTACTCAATTTCGCCCTTTGGATTTCAGGCAAATTTAACTTGGGGAAGTCAGTCGGGAAAGGAAGTTGGGTACGATCAGCCTTGGTCTCAACTGTAGAAGATGAATCAATCGGCGCAACCGTTAATACATATTCCCCATCAAGAAGCCATTTGTGCGCCGTTCCTTTCAGGTCAGTTGCACTTGAGTCCAGCGTTGATTGCATATATTGCTTATAATCTTTTGGGTCTCCCAAATATATTTCGCCGCTTGCTAGAATATCCGATTTACCGCCAAAGCCTCCTACTCTTTGTATGCCCTTGATCCAAGAAGCCTGAGTAGAAGTTTTAGTGTTATCTAATAACTTTTTGCTCGGTCCCCTCTTAGTAAAATCTTGAACCACTTGATCGATAGCAGCTTCTAATTCTTCTAAACTTCTTCCTTTGGCTAGGTCTGCAGTAATCCAAAATTGACCTGCAATCTCCCGGCCATAATTAAATGCATTAACGCTGGTTGCCAATCTCTCTTGGTATACTAATTTCTGATACAGATAAGAATTCTTCCCTCCGGCTAGAAGTGTGGCAATCAGATCTAGATGCACACCTTCTAGGGACCCTAATTCTGGGGTGTTCCACACTTTATATATTCTTGTATTCGGAACCCGATCGTACATTATCTCCCGTTTTTGTCCCGTTCTTTTAGCAATCCATCTTTTTTTCTTAAGAGGAGCAGGTCCTGCTGGTATATCACCAAAATATTTGGTCGCAAGTACTTTTGCTGTTTCTAGATTGATATCACCAGCTAGGACGATCACTGCATTATTGGGACCATAGTAGGTATTAAACCATTTTCGAACATCATCGATAGTAGCGGCATTGAGGTCCTCCATCGAACCAATAGTTGTCCATGAATATGGGTGACCACTAGGAAAGGTGGCTTTTGCAGCTTGCAAAAATACTCTGCCATAGGGTCTGTTCTCACCCTGGCGTTTTTCATTCTGGACAACTCCCCTCTGCTCATCAAGTTTTTCTTGATTCACAACACCTAAGAGATGACCCATCCGGTCCGATTCCATCCACAAAGCGAGCTCCAATGCAGAAGTCGGAATATTTTCGAAATAATTGGTTCGATCGTTATTGGTGGTACCATTCATGTCTGTGGCACCAACTTTCTGAAAGGGACCAAAATACTCATTGTTATAATGCTCAGTGCCATTAAACATAAGATGTTCAAACAAATGAGCAAAACCTGTTTTCCCTATTTCTTCGTCCTTGGATCCAACGTGGTACCAAACATTCACAGCAACAACTGGTATTTTATGATCTTCATGGACAATGACTCTCAAACCATTAGCTAAAGTAAATTTCTCAAAGTTAATTTCAGGTATTTCCTCTGCTGCAATTGATGGAAAGATAACCAAAAGTAGAGAAAGAGAAAAAATAAGTTTTCTTAATGTGTACATAATAATATATTTAACCTAGATGTTTTTTGTTGAAATGATAACGGATTTCTAACAAATTGATAACTATATTGGGAGAAGAAATGAAACGCTTACTAGGTATTACCATATTTTCAATGGCAATCATCTTTTCTGTTCACGATGCTTCTGGAGAGAATCAATCAATTCAACTTTCTGAAGCAATTGATGAAATGTTTGTCGACAGGGAGAATAAACCAGGATGTGCTGTTGGAGTAATTAAAGACGGAGAGTATATACACAATTCAGGTTATGGTATGGCTAACCTTGAGTATGGGATTAAGATTGATTCAGACTCAATCTTTAGAATAGCGTCAATCAGCAAACAATTTACAGCAATGGCCATAGCGATCATTGAAGAAAAAGGTTTACTAGCTTTTGATGACGAAATGAAAAAACACATTCCTGATCTGATGGATTATCAAAGCAAAGTGACAATCAACCAGATGATTCATCACTTCAGTGGTCTCGGTGATTACGAGGACAGTGATTATCCAAACCGTTTCAAAAACGCGGTTGATGAAACATTTAGATGGGGCAGCGAAGATTACATGAGTAATAATGAATTTCATGAAATGATTAAAACATTACCGCTAATCATGGAACCTGAAACCAAATTTTGGTACAGCAATACTGGTTACGCTCTTCTTGCACTGGTCGCTGAAAATGTAAGCAGTATGAGTTTGCGAGAATTAGCTAAAAAAGAGATCTTTGAGCCTCTCGGCATGGATGATTCTTTTTTCAACGATAACGTCAAACTCATCGTAAAAAACAGAGCCGATGGTTACTCCCCTATAAAAAAACATCCAGGCGAATACGAAATCAACATGACTAATCTCAGTTGGGTTGGTGATGGTGGTATCTTCACTTCTATCAATGATTTTATTAAATGGGATCAAAATTTTTATGATAATAAACTGGGTGAAGGAAAAGCATCCTTGATTGATACCATGGAACAAACTTACGCTCAGACAAAAGTAAAAAAAAGAAATCAAAAGCTTTCAAGAGAACAAGAAAATCAGCGCACTTATGCATTTGCTCAAAACCTTGCCTACCATAATGGATTGAAAAGATGGTCACACTCTGGCTCATGGGTTGCTTACAATAGCTACTATACGAGATTTCCTGAGATACGTTTTTCTGTTGTGGTCTTTTGTAACACCAATGAGATTAATGCCACAAAGGTGACTAATAAAATTATCGATCTATATTTTGAATAAAATTAAAATGCATTCTTGCCGGTTAATTCTCGTCCTACAGCCAATTGATGAATGGTTTCTGTACCTTCATAAGTAATGACAGTCTCTAAATTGAGCATGTGACGAATGGGAACATATTCCGCGCTGATTCCAGCTCCACCTAACATATCCCGACAATCTCTAGCAATATCCAAAGCCATTCTCGTATTATTCCATTTAGCTAATGAAACTTGGGTTGGATTCATCTTTTCCTGATCTTTAAGTTGCCCTAGCCTGTAGGCAATGAGACTGGCTGCTGTAATCTTTCTTTGCATGTCTGCCAACCGTATCTGTATTGCTTGATTCTCTGATAGAGAACGTCCAAACAACACTCGGGTCTCTGTGTAGTCCAAGAGTTCTTGTAAACAGGCTTCTGCTGCTCCTATTACCCCCCAAGCGATACCATATCTTGCCTGTGTGAGGCAACTGAGTGGCCCTTTTAAACCGGTCACATTGGGCAGTACATTTTTATTAGGAATTCTGACATTATCAAAAAATAGTTCTGAGGTAACCGAGGCCCTCAAAGAAAATTTATTCTCAATTTCGTGAGCATCAAAGCCTTCTGTATCCGTCTCTATAAGAAAGCCTTTAATGCCATCCTCTGTCATAGCCCAAATCAAAGCGAGGTCAGCTATAGAACCGTTGGTGATCCACATTTTTGAACCATTTATAATCCAATCATTGCCATCCTGTTTGGCATGGGTTTTCATATTCCCAGGGTCTGATCCTCCTTGAGATTCAGTCAATCCAAAACAACCAATCGCCTCTCCTTTAGCTAATTTTGGTAGCCAATAATTTTTTTGCTCATCACTTCCATATTGATCAATTGGATACATCACTAAACTGCTTTGAACCGACACAAAACTTCTAAGACTGCTATCCCCTCTTTCTAATTCTTTGCAGATCAAACCATAACTGATGGCATTCATGCCAGCACAATCGTAACCTTGAATTGAGCTACCAAGAAGTCCCATTGATGCGATATCAGGGATTAATTCAGCTGGAAAGATATGATTTTCAAAACATTCTTTGATAATGGGCATCACATTATCATTAACAAATCGACCCACATTAACTTGCACCAACTGTTCTTCTTCAGTGAGGAGTGCATTAATATCAAATAAATCTAGCTTCATAACTAATGTAGGACTAAATTATAGGATCTTATGTTTTCCTTTCAGGATTTCAGCAAACATAACAAAATCTCCGATGAGGCTATAAAAAGGATACTTAAAGGTTGCAGGTTTGTTTTTTTCAATAAAAAAATGACCAAACCAGGCACAACCATACCCAGAAATAATAGCATAAGCTAGAAATGTAGGATCAATGGTCATAAGAAAACGTAGAGTAAAAAAAATAACTAGCCAAGTACCTATAAAATGAGTGAGCTTCGTATATTTAAGTTTGTGTTCATTGATGTAGAACGGATAAAACTCTTTAAAATTTGCAAATGTTTTTTTAGTCATTCTTTCATCCTAACATATCATCGCATTCTTAACCGCTCAGCAAGATCACTGAGAAGAGTCTTGGTAGAATTCCAACTCATACAAGCATCGGTCAGTGAAACTCCATATTTTAATTGCGATAGATCTTCAGAGATTTTTTGACTGCCTTCATTAATGTTGCTTTCCAGCATGAATCCAATAATGGATTGATTGGAATCCAGCACTTGATCAATACAATTATGTGCAACGCTTGATTGTAAATTAAAATCTTTATTCGAGTTCCCATGACTGCAATCAATCATGATTCTTGGAGGCAACCCTTCTTCATTAAGCTTTTTCTCGCAAAGTGCAACGCTACTCTTATCATAATTCGGTTGCATGCCTCCTCTTAACACAACATGGCTGTATCGGTTTCCCTTGGTTTCATAGACAGTAATCTGCCCTGCTTCATTGAGACCTAAGAAATGATGCGATTCCCGTGACGATTTAATGGCATTGATTGCAACAGATAAAGAGCCGTCTGTGCCATTTTTAAAGCCAACAGCAGTGGATAGACCACTGGCAATCTCTCGATGAGTTTGTGACTCAGTTGTTCTTGCACCAATTGCTGTCCAACTGATTAAATCTCCAAGGTATTGCGGCATAATCGGGTCCAGAGCTTCGGTTGCTATTGGCAAGCCAGTTTCATTCAAATGAATTAATAGCGAACGTGCTATATGAACACCCTTATCAATCTGGAATGTATCATCCATAGTAGGATCATTGATTAAACCTTTCCAGCCAATTGTTGTTCTTGGTTTTTCAAAATAAACACGCATTAATATTTGAAAAACATCAGATAACTGGATTGACAATTCTTGCAATCGATTTGCATAATCCTTAGCAGCTTCAATATCATGAATTGAACAAGGTCCAACCACTACAATCAGTCGTTTATCTGTTCGGTCTAAAATGGACATTAGGTCTTTACGACTACTCAAGACAGTTTCCCTAGCAGCATCTGTCAACGGCAGAATTGCTTTCAATATCCTTGGAGGAGGCAACTTCTCCTTAGCAATAACATTAATATTATGTATTTGGTTATTCATATTTTTTAAAAAATAGTAGCGGAACTAACTGATGTAAATTGGAACCTTACTATTTCCCACTTTTTAAGGTTGTATAGTGTAATAAATCCTTGGGTATAAATATATATTAGGGATTAGCTGCTGCACTCATTACCTTTAATGTTAGCAAACCCCCAATAGTGATAACCGAGTATCTTGGGTGTTCCCGGCAAATACATGGTTTCCAGTTGTGTGATAGAGAATCCTGCCGATTTAATGAGATTGGGTATATCCCGATCAAGATTACACCCTCCCGAAATCTTTTTCCAATATGGATTAATTCTTCCTTGCCACTTCAGTGTGTTCTCATCTGGAGCCTTACCATGTTCACAAAATATCATCACTCCTTCTGGTTTTATGACTCTTTTGATTTCTTTGATTGCTGCTTCAACTTCAGGAATCGAACACATAGTGTAGGTTATCAGTACGGTATCTACTGAATCATCGATGAGGGGTATTTCCTCTGCCCCTTTAAGTAAAAACTCAACATCTAAATCCAATCCTGAGACAACTTTCTTTGCCATTTCATGGAGTTCTTCAGACGGATCAAGCCCCCATATTTTATTGACCTTAGAGGTTTCATAAAAAGGAAAATTGAGTCCGGAGCCAATTCCAACTTCCAGTATGTTTCCTTTAGCATGAGGGACAACTTTCTGACGTTGCTCACTAATGGGTTCTAGGCCACAAGTACAATTTAATATTCTGGGGAGAATGTATTTATCATAGAGTTTCATGTTTTCCTTGAGTATAAATACATGATTAATCTTCCCTTGAATCTAGTTATTTGTCCAGTATGTTTCCTTGCCTATTTCAGGGGTATCTGGAATGGCTCTGACTAAGATTAGTGAAGCCCCTGCAATACTTGCCCCTATTAAAAAAACTGCACCATGATTTTCTATCCAAATTAACCCCAGGAGAGCCGGTAATAAAACTGCAGCTATATGGTTAATAGTAAAGCTAATCCCTGCAGTTGAAGCAATATCAGCAGGATCAGCTATCTTTTGGAAGTAAGTACTTATGGCAAAAGATATAGAGAAAAAAACGTTATCTAAAATGTATAGCACTAGAGCTATATTCATACTTTCTACAACTGCATAGCTGAGGAATATGATAATCAAACCTAAATATTCTAGAGTGAGGGCCTTTCTCTCACCAATTCTTTCAACCAGCAATCCCAGTTTTGGGGCAATCCAAACAGTGATACCTGCATTGACTAGAAATAGCAAAACCATCTTTTCTAAAGGAAACCCAAATTTTTGGACCAATAAAAATCCAGCAAAAACCATAAAAATTTGTCTTCTAGCACCAGCTAAAAATGTTAATGCATAGTAAAGCCAGTAGCGTTTTCGAAAAACTAATTCCTTGCGTTGCTCAACTGTTTCACTAAATTGCGGAAAATGGAACCTACAGAAAATACCGATTATTACTGTGAGTAAACCAGCTACTGTGTAGATCCATGTATAAGTTGGTTCAAATAGAATCACAATGAGATAGAGCGTGGCAAGAATTGCCAATGTAGAAGCGGAGTGAATACTTATAAGCTTACCTAGCACCCTAGGTGCTTCTTCTTTGGTTAACCATTGCAAACTTAAAGAGATTCGCAGCGTTTCTAAGTAGTGAAAGCCTGTGGACATTATTACTGTTGTGATATAAAGACCCAGGATTGAGGGAAAAAAACCGGTCAGTGCCGTACCAATTCCTAGTAAGATCAAACTAATAATTGCAAAATTTTGCTGACGAATAAAAAGCAATAAGAACACTACAGTAAATGCTAAAAATCCAGGTACCTCTCGCAGGCTTTGAAGCATCCCGATCTCCTTGCCGCCAAAATTTGCTATCTCTACTACAAAATTGTTCAACAGAGCCTGCCAAACTGAAAAGGCTATAGGAGCACCAATTGCTAAGATAAACAGCAGTGACTTTTTATTTCTTGGTATTGTAAACATGATCAGTATATTTAGTACAGTGAATCGAGTAGTTCAAGATGCATTATTTCTTATATTTTTTGTGAATAAGTAATCTAATCAACCCTGTTGCTATTGTATCGCAGGCCAAACCTGTTCACCGATCAGTTTAATTTGTTCCGCAGGCTCATCGTGCACACGTATCGCGATCTCAGTTAACCCGGCGTCTTTAAATTTTTTTAGTGTTTCGATTGCATAATCAATCTGATCTAGTCCACCAACAAATGAAATGTTATCGATCATCTTATTGATCAGTTCATCTGGCACGTTTTCGATGACATGGGTACTGCGTCTGAACGCATTTAGAAAATCCTGTTCATGATCACGCATAAATTTGACTTCATCGGGTTCTAGGAATGGTGCAAAATATTGCTCGCCGAGCCAACCTCGGAGCATCAATTCACGCCTGGCTTCGCGGATCGAGGCTTCTGCATCTTCCTTGATATGCCATGCCCAAAAATTGCTAATCCGAAAATTAACAGAAGAACGACCAGCCGCTTTGAGGTCGGCGTGGGTGGCTTCAATGAAATCTTTCATAAGGGATGGCACAAAGTCACTGGTAATCAGCCCGTCAGCTAGCTGTGTGGATAGCCGCCGTGTTTGTGGATGGTTTGAACCAAAGTAAATTAGTGGCGGTTCATCATTGGCCCACTTGGGTTTATAGCCGAACACCTTATAGAATTCACCCCTGTAATTCATCGTCTCATTGGGTGAAATCCCTTTCAGAATCTCCAGACATTCGCGTACCTTGCCAACAAATCGTTCACGACCTTTTCCCATGACCTGATTTACAGCGCCACCACCACCAATCATAATCATCGCCCGGCCGTTACTGAGATCATTTAATGCAAATAATAGATTGGCAATTTTCAGTGGATGCAGTTCTGCTGGGGCAACAGCCATTGGGCCAAGGCGGACTTTGGATGAGCGTTCCGCCAATAGTGCTAATGTGAAGAACGGATCCCGTGACCAGCCATAGTTGGCAGACCAAACGCCTCGTAAGCCATAATTCTCTACCATTAAACCAAGTTCCGCTGCTTCTTGCGGTGAAGTGAATTCATTGAGGATGATGTCGATTTCCATGAGGGTTTATTTAATTTAATTGTGATTGTTTTTGATTGTTTTTGATTGTTTTTCTCAGGAAATAAGCTGTTGAGGCAATCCAGCCCATGACACAAAGAAATACAAACCATTCCAGTATTGGTAAAGCCCAAATTTCTGGTCGGTTCTTCAAAATTTCTACAACACTTTCGCTGCCCTCTTGAGAACCGGGAAGGAACCATAGAAATAAAGCAAAAGCTAACACTGTTATACCACTTGTTATAGCAGTAACTTTGGGCAACTGTGGTTGGCGACTACAGAGAATGTACAAGCTATAACCAAGAGATACCAGCAACCCCCCGCGAAAAAAAGTATTTGCTGTCACCATGTGAATTTCCAATTGATTCATAGGATATATTCCTACAAGGGTCACAGTGATACTGGTTACAAGCCCCACGATGCCTAACCCCAGCCCCCACCTGCCACCAATGTGTATAGCCATCCCTAACATAAAGCAAGAAGTCAATAAGCCACCTAGAATTAACCCTCCATTGAATATTAGTGCAAGAGGAGATACCCCTATTTCACCTAATTCAGAAATAAAATGATTGAGAAAGCTGTAAGCTTCATTCTGCCTTCCCACATAAGATGATGCGGCAATCAATACGCATAGTAGGATAATTAAAATTCCTGCTTGAGCCATGTAAGAACTGGCAATAATTAATTTTTCCACACCATTTCTTTTGATCATAAAGTTCATTTAAAAATTTTCTTTAAATGGACGGAGATCAATTTCCTGTGTCCAAGCACTCTTCTGCTGATTATGCAATGTCCAGAAGGTTTCTGCGATTGCATGGATATCAAGTAGTCCGTCTTTACCCAGTCCAGCAACATAATCTGGAAAACCTTTGACAACTTTATCCCCATTAATTGCCCCGTCAACAATCACATGTGCGACATGGATCTCTTGCCTACCAAACTCACGGGCCAAGGATTGAACCATCAAACGCAATGCACCCTTGCCCGCGGCGAAGGCGGAAAAATTGGCTCGCCCACGGAGCGAACCCGATGCACCGGTAAACAGTAGGGACCGCCTGGGAGCGGCATCACCTTGTTCTAGCATCAAACGTAAAACAGCTTGTGAGGTTAAAAAACCACCCAGACATAAGACCCTCCACATGCTTTCAAAAATTTCTGGTGTAACCTCAAGAAATGGATCAGGGCGGTTATTGCCGGCATTGTAAATTGCCAATTCTAGGGGTAGATTGCTAACACGAACTCTATCGATCATTGCATTGACGTCAGCTTCATCGGTTACATTGGCAGTGATTGGTACGCCTTGACCACCATTAGAATTTATTAGTTCTGCAATGTGCTCAACTTTATCTGTTGTCCGGCCACAAACAAAGATCTGAATCCCTTCTCGAGCAAAGCGTTTGCAAAGTGCTGCTCCAAGTCCTTGTTCAGGTCCCACGCCCATGATCAGCGCACTAGTTTTTGCTGTCATTCTTACTCCTCAGACTTTGGATTCATGGATGTGACCAGTTCATCAACTATAAACAACGGGGGTTCACCATAATCTAGAACTGTAGAGTGGAAATCCCGTATATCAAAATCATTACCCAATCTTTGTTTTGCTTTTTCTCTTAATTCCAGAATCTTTAGCATTCCAACTTTATAACTGCAAGCCTGTCCGGGCCATACTATGTATCTTTCTATTTCAGCAGTAACTTCTGTATCGGACATACCTGTTACTTTCTTCATGTAATCCATGGCCTCTTCTCGTGTCCAGCGCTTGAAATGAATTCCGGTATCAACAACCAATCTGACAGCTCTAAATAACTCACTCTGCAAAACCCCTAATTCATCATAGGGATTATTGGCAAGGCCAATTTCTAAAGACAGTCTCTCGGCATAAAGTGCCCACCCTTCGCCAAATGCCGAAGTGTAATATCCAAATCTTCTATACAAGGATAGATCTTCGTTTTCCAAGTTGAGGGCATTTTGCAAATGGTGTCCTGGAATAGCTTCATGAAAAGCGAGAGTACGCATGCTGTATGTTGGGGTTTGCTTGATATCATAAAGGTTGGCATAAAAAACACCCGGCCGACTCCCATCTAATGCTGGCGACATATAATATCCCCCAGCTTGGTTTTGCTCTGAGTATTCTGGAACTGCTCTAACCTCTACTTTTGATTGAGGCATTTTATGAAAATAGTCCTCCGCTACCCTCCACGTCTCTTCAACAATATCAGAATAATCTTGGACTACTAATTCTTTCCTATCCGGAGTATCTGAGTACAGGAATTTAGAATCCTCATTGAGTTCATTCATCAATTGACCTACATTTAGATCATTGCCATAACCCAACTGACTGAGAATTTCTTGCATGCGACTAGTAATCCTTTGCACTTCTTTGAATCCAATATTGTGAATTTCCTCCGCTGAATAATCGGTTGTCGTATAAACCTTTAGTCTGAGGGCATAAAAATCATCTCCATCAGGTAAAGACCATACCCCGTGATTGATGTTGGCTTGGGGTAGGGTTTCGTTCATAAATGCAAGCAACAGCTCAAATCCAGGCTGGACACTGTTTTCAATTGCTGAATCCAGCTTCAAAAACAGATCTTCTGAGGTTTCTGTGTCTAATTCTAATGTTTTAATTTTTCTAACAAAGACCTTTCTCAGTGGGTTTTCTTCATTCTTATAGTTCAGAAACTCAGTGAGTTGTCTGATGACATGATCAAATACAAATCTTGGAGGGTAGATACCTGCTTTTCTTTGAGCCTCTAGAATTTCCAAAGATGCTCTAAATGAGTCGTCAAATAAATTGAGTCTATCAATATAGGCTTCGGCTTCTTTTACATTCCTGATGGGATGGATATCGGTCATGAATTCAACGATGTTTAAATGAATGCCCCCTATTTGGTTCAAAGGGTAGCTGTGATAGGGGAATTTCTCAGATTCTTCAATAGTATTATTGAGGTCAAAAACAGCAATTTTCTTGGTTATTTTTTGTTGCTTTGAAAGTGAAGCATCTTTATAGGCAAGCAACATTGATTTGGCTTCTTTTGCCTCGATTAGATCTTCCTCTAGGTCCTCCAATCCTGTAATAGAAATTCTAGATTGATGACCTGTAGCCCAGTTGAACCGATCCACTATGCCTAGATAGGTTTGAGCTTCAGGTGAGTCGAACAGTTCCAGAATAAGTTCTTTACCAAGGTAGTGATCCAGGGAAAAAGGTTTCATAAGAAATAAATTTCCCAAATACAGCATTCCTAGGATGAACGCTGTAGCAAATAAAAAGCCAATCCATTTAAGTAATTTTCTCATATCATTTCTACTCCATTTTCTACTTTTTTTTCTCTTCAGTCTCGTCTTGTGTGTTTTTTAATCAAGATTGGGCATTACGAACCCAAGACTCTTGAGTTTTTGAATGAGTTCTTTTTGGGTTTCTTTTTCTAAAGAAATGAATGGGGGTCGGACTATTGTCCAATCAGGATGGTTGCTGTAATAGGATACAACCGATTTCAGTGCCGGAATCATTGGATAGGATTCCAAGGTAGCGCGAACCTGATTCAATTGCTTTTGTAGATCATCTGCTTGATTAGATTTCCATTCCTTATAGAGATTGTAGATTGCATTTGGATTGATGTTTGCGGTTGCAGAAATACATCCAGCACCTCCAGCTCTCATGGTTTGCAGCAGAAAATGTTCACTCCCTGCAAACACTCTAAAATCATCCAATTGACGCTCCAGTATGCTTTGAGTGTTCTCCCAGTTACCTGAGCTGTCCTTAACCCCTACTATTGTATTGGGATACCTAATAACAAGACGCTCAATGAGATCTAGGCTAATATTCACACCTGAAACTGGTGGTATATGGTAGAGATAGATTTTAAGTGCACTGTCACCAACACGTTCAATAGTCTCTGCATAACTTCTAAAAAGTCCATCATCGTTAATATCTTTATAAAAGAAAGGGGGTAACATTAAAGTACCTTTGCAACCTAATTTTACTGCATGTGAAGTGAGTTGAACGGTTTCTGTAAGAGAGCAACAACCGGTCCCGGGCATCAGTAAGGACGGATTAATTTCAGCATCAATTAGGTCATTAAGTAAGGATATTTTTTCTTCAAGTGATAGCGAATTTGCCTCACTGGTTGTTCCAAACAGAACAAGAGCAACATTTTGAGATGATAACCAACGACATAGTTTCACAAGTCGCCTCGAGTCAGGTTTCAGGTCTTTCGTGAACGGAGTGAGTACCGGACTTAAAATACCGGAGAATTTTAAAGAATTTTCAGACATTATTGTTCTATCAAATAAGCATATTCAACACATTTTGTTAATTAGATTTATTTTGAAACCTTTTCCCAAAGTCTAAAGAAATTTCCTCCCATAACTTTCCCAACAGTTTCATCATCATGGCCTCTGAGTATCATTTCTTCAGCTATCGCACTGAAATTCGCTTCGCGACCGAAACCTTTACTATATTTTGAAACACCCCTGAGATCAGAAGCAATTCCAACATGCTCTGGGCCAACCAAATCTATAACATGATCAATATAGTCGACCATCCTAGTAACAGATTCTATATATCGTCCATGGGGCCATATGCCTACGATACCACCTTTTTCAGCTATCAAGATAACCTCTTCGTCTGTCAAGGCCCTGTCTTGATCTCTAAGTGCTTTAAGGCCTCCGTGGCTAAAAATTACCGGATCCTTTGAAATCTCTAAGACGTCCTTAATGGTTTCAGTATTTGCATGGGCAACATCAATAATGAGATTCAGTCTATTGGCTTCCTCAACAACCTTTTCTCCAAATTTCGTTAAACCGCCTGGACTGTAGGGATGACTCTGAATATGACCTAACGCATTCGCTCTAAAATGCACCAATTGAATTAGCCTGAGCCCCATCTCATAAAATCTATAGAGATTCTCTATATCGCCTTCAAGACCATCAGCACCTTCCATTGCAGGAATAATCGCAAAATTACCTTCATCTCTTGCTTTCAATAGGAGGGATGGCGAATCTGCATGCACCGCCCTTCCCTTTGTAAAGGTATTCTGAATGCGTTGCAAACGCTCTAAAGTTAGAGCAAAAGATTGCCCAGAAGCAGGCTTGTACTGTCCTTCAGGCACTGTTCCATTTTCGGTATCGTAGTTACCTGTATAAGCCATATCAGTACTGATTGAAGCAACCACTACATTGATATTATGTACTTTATAACGATGAATTTCTTCTTCGGAAATGCTATCTATATTCGACCTATGGAATCTACTGGGATGGGCATGCATGTCCGCAAAGATAAATTTAGAATTGATTGACTTGATCCTTGCATCTAAATCTTTCTTTTGCTCTACACCATTAACTGAACCAGCAAGGAGCAAGATTGATAAGGTTAGAAAGATTTGTTTTTTCATACCCGAAAACTATATAGCAAATTGGCCAAACCTCAAATTCTTGATGATGGTTTGAATTCTGAAGAAACTTGATTAAAAACTAGAAGAGCGTAACAAGCTACTGATGACCACATCAGTCGGTTTTATTGTCAAGTTGCGTCGTTATATCACCCTTTTTGAGAATCATATACAACACCGCGGACAAGCCTGCGGTACTAAAAATCATACACATGACCATGATCTGATAGCGTGCAGCAGTAAGAGGGTCAACCCCGGACAAGATCTGGCCGGTCATCATACCCGGTAGCGATACCAGACCAACTGCCAGAAGTGCATTAACTTGTGGGATCATTGCTACCTCCATCGCGGCTCTCCGAGCACTCAAATAATTGTCGCCTCGTTCAAGTTCAGCGTGAAAACGCTCTCCTGCCAAGCTAATCGTATTCATGCTGTTAGCAAACACCATCCCGGCGAGTGGGATTACAAAACGTGGCTCAAACCAACGTGGAAGTTCGAGGATAATTTGTGTGACGAGTAACAATACGCCTAATCCACTCACACCGAGTGCAATAGTGACTACGGAATAAGGCTTGATACCGCGATCTGCCAACGGGCGTAGTGCAATCCATGATGACATAGCGATCATAAAGATCACCACTAACACAACAAGCACTGGCTCATCAGTCTCAAAAATATAGGTGAGCACATAGCCAATCAGCAAAAGCTGCACAAGCATGCGAATGTTGGCGTAAATTGCCTGCAACGCATTCAGGCGCCAGACCCACATGATGGCGATCAGCAAAATCACCGGCAGAAAACCCAGCAACAGGCTTGCAATCGGAATTGTGGTAACGGATTCATTCATTGTTTTTAAAACTACCTTGTGCTTGGATCACTGGGTTCAAAAAATTTTGGGTCTCTGATGAATGGATATATAAATTGTCTGAAATAGCCTTTAGGAAACTTCTCATTTTTAAGACCCATTTCTTGCGGCCAGTCATTGCCAGGAAGATAATAAGTACCAAACATCTTATCAATAAATGGAAAATGAATAGCATAATTTGTGTTATAAAATTTTTGGTCCTTACCATGGTGCCAATGATGATACTGAGGAGTTACCAATAAGTACTTTAAGGGTCCAAATGGAATGCGGGTATTTGCATGAGCGATCACCGCCTGAATTGCAACAATTACGACATATACATAAAAAACATCGTTAGAGAAACCAAGCACGTATAAAGGTATATAGGAGAAAGACCTGGTAACAAAAATATCAACCATATGGAGTCTTGATCCTGAAATCCAGTCTACGTATTTTATCGAGTGATGAACTGAATGAAATCTCCATAGAAGACTATTAACATGAAACGAACGGTGAGCAATGTATTGAAATAAATCAGCCACAAACATTGCAAGAAATAATTGCAATAAGAAGGGTAAGTAAGACACAAGATTTTGGACTTGTTCCATTCCTATATCACTAAAAAATAGTTCTGCAGGTAACTTAACTGCAACCGCAACATACTGCACTAGAAGCTGTGCCTTAAATAAATAAATCAGATCGGTCTTCCACTCAGGATGAAATTTAGTCTGTTCAGAACGCTTTGGTAGAAACATCTCGATTGGAATAAAAATTAGTGAAAGCACTAAAATTTCCAAGAGCATCCAATCCAGGCTGATGGAAAATATACTTTGCTCAAATTCTTTCACCTCAATGCCAGTTCCTCCAAGCAAGATAGCCAAAACAGAAATCGACATTCCAATAACAGCATTTTTGGTTCTTTTGCTAAGCAAGATACTCAAAAGTGCAAACATAAAAGAGAAAAATAAGCAGGCAAATAATACCCATCTCAATATTGCTATCGGGTAATAAGACCTAAATTCTTCAGTAGTGAAGTATTCTGGAAAGAGAAAACAAATGACTGCTCCAAATGAAACCAGTGAGAAAAATATCGATAAATAACCACTTATCGTACCTTCTCCCAGTTGTATTTTTTTAGGTTCTTGGTTCATAAGAAAAGAGGCGGAAAAAACGTTCTAATATTAAGAAGAATCTTGTGTAATCAAGTATAAAATTCAACCATCCCGAAGTCACACAAAAACTTTTACGATAGTCTCTGTGATGTTTGTTATGTCTATCAGGAGTAAGAATTAGACCCATTTTTTGTAACTTCTGTGCCAACAAAGGAGGGTTTGTTTGATGGGCCCATTTGTGAAAAAGGTTTGTTCCAAAAGCTCCGATGGATAAACCGATTAAAGTGGAGTGCCAAAAAAAGGAATTTAAATCATGTGAATATGAAGATTCAGAAAAAACAGCTAAAAACAAAGGGGTTAAAAGAACAAAAAAACTTGTCGTGTCTTGCTCTATGAATTTGTCTTTGGTGAACAACTGTGGGTGAGTATGATGCTCTCTAAAAGATGCAATGATTATTGGTCCTATAAAGGGAGCATTCTCACTAAAAAAAGTATCACAAAACCAATGGACGGTTCCCGTAAGAAGATCTGCTAAAAGATAACCAACAAAAAAAGCGACCACCCCAATAACAAACAGTTCTTTTGACAACAGGTTGTTGCTTATTTTTACAAAAAGTGTAATTAGCAACCCGGTTGAAACAAGGACAACTATATATTTAGTGAAAGTTAATACTCTTCCCTGCTCTTCCATATACGACTTATGGTTTGATTACAATCTGGAACTGATTATCTTTGGTCGTCTCTTCTTTCACTAACTCTCGTAATAAGATTGACCTACATTCTTTATATTCACTAGATTGAAATTGGTTATCTGAAAGAGCAAGTGTTTCGTCAACAACAAAGTTCATACAGATTGGTGGCATTTTTATCCCTTTCAAGTTCACGGTTTTTTTACAAGAAGGAACGAGTTGTCCAGATTCGTGAACAACAAAATCTCTACATGTCTTTGGTGATTGTATTTCTTCAACTTGATACAGTCGAGAGCCCGTGTAACTTACCTCTTTCTGGTTCACAGCTTTATTAGTAGTTTCCATTCCTGTACAAGAAAACATCAATAGTCCTGTAATTAAGATTAGTTTTTTCATCTGTCCGATTTAATCATTTCTGCATGTGATCAATACTACATGAAAGACTACATAGGTGGTCTTTCTTAGGTAAAATTATTTTTCGATTAGTTAACTGCTGAGAGGGTAGTACATAACAGGTACCAATCACGCACAGGGGTTCTCATAGATGGAAACGCATTCATTGACTCTGCCATCCAATCTGATCTATTTTGATCAAAAAAAGCTCCCAACCTCTCTACATTAGGCGCCTGAATACTTGCCATCACCATACGAGCCCAATCTCCAGCACCGAAGCCTTCAAAAACAACCATTTGAATATCTTCAAAGCCATTTTCGGCAGCAGCCGCTTCCATTGCCTCAATCGTTTTTACATACTCTGCCACATTATTAGGTCTTGATAATAGATTATATTGAGCTGTGGTTTCACCAACTTTATAAGCTCTTTTTGCAGGTTTTATGATTTCATAAATATCTTTTCTTACAATATTTCTTTTAGAAGAAATTTTATTGATTGTTTTAGCAATTGATTTGTCATTCCAGAATCTTACTTCAGACTGCAGTAGAGCACTCATTGAGGGTGCAATTGCCCAAGCGTAATGATCGCCTTCTTGTTCTGCACCTGAAATAGGACTACAAATTCCTGTAGATGCTACTGTTTCTCCATAGACTTCCATAAATTTTGGAGTGCTTTCTGTAAGCCATTTAGTATAAGTAACAGCATCTTTTGTATTGATCGTGGTCACAGCTAATCCTGGACCAGCTATTAATTGGGCCGAAAATATTAAAAGCCCGATAGTAGTAAAATATTTTTTAAAAACTTTCATGTGTCTCCTCTTTAATTATTTAACAAATACCGTTGGTTCTTCACCTTTTCTTGAAGCTCTAATAACTAATGTCTGTCTACACTGATCATCACCAAATTTTGGTTCATCAGTCATAGAGCCACCATGCACCCACATAGAGGGTTCAAACCAATACGATCCTTCTGAATATTCTTTCCATTCACCAGATGATATTGAGGCAGCCTTGCCATCAAGCATATAAACCAAGGTTCCCACAGGGTGATAATGCTTTTCGTTGTTAGTATCTCCACAGCTCTGGTACCTCTCAACATACAAATCCATCTCACCAGCCAAATCAAAGACCTCTGATGAGATTAATCCACTAATACCTTTTTGTTCGTCTTCATCGTGGTGTGCTGCTGATAGATTAAAACTAAGAATGACTGTAAAAAGCACTAGATTAAAATATTTCATTTCCTCTCCTCTATGTATTAATTAATTGCACCACTCAATGATGCTTTTTATAAGAAATCAGTTCTGTCATCTGTCTAATTGAAAATTGCTCTCCCAAGATAGATGTAGCAAAAGTTTTACTACACAGAAAATATTTTAATTGATCTTACTAAGCTCAAAACTAGTAATAAAACGAGCAACTTCTTCATTCTTCATCCACACTGGCTCAATCTCAATCCAATCCTGATCAGCATTTACTGATCGCAGAGACTTTGCTTGCTCTTCTTCAGAGCTAGAAAGCATCACAAACTCAAGATAATGCTTACTTCCAACTCCCTGCTGCCAAAGATCAACAACAAAGCCATGTTTTTCAAAAATTTCTTTTGCCTGGAATAATGCTGTGATTGTTTCATCATACATATTCGGTTTTGCATCCCATACATAAACTCTTGCTAAGGCAACATTTTCATCACCAATATCCTCATCTAGGGAAGTCATACTATATGTCCTGACTGTGTCTATTGCATTTGAACTGTAGAATTTTTCAGTATATGCATCCCATTTTGGGTCAGCATAACGAATCTCGGCTCGTTGCTCTAATGAATCATAGAATTCCAACCAATGGTATGTTAATTCCCCACCTTTTCCTGACGATTGTTGAGCTATAGCTACATTCATTCCTGTTTGTGAAGCGATAGATGAACCTTCTTGAAATATCTCTAGAGCTTCCTCTAAAGAACCTGGCTTTACTTTATAGACATAAACGTCCATTTCTACAGCAAAGATATTATTAGCAAAAAAGATACATGCTAATGATGTGATAAATAATATTTTTTTCATCCTTGATTACTCCTAGTTTTTTATATAGAAACTATTCCTCTTCAAAATCACTCGCAGAAGTGAGATGTCTGCCTCCATCATGAAGTGGTGAAAAATGCCAAGATTTAGTCTTCCACCCTCCTTTTTCCTTAACCCAGATATGAGTTACTCGTGTTCTATAGTTTGAAACAGTTCCACCGGGGTCACTTATTACTCCTTCAAGATAATATCTAGCTAAAACAACATTATCAGCCAAGGCAATGGTTTCTGGATACATGACATTCAAACTAGAAGACTGATCTCCCATGTTTTTTTCCATGTCTGCCGCACTATTCTGTTTTGAAAACCTAAAAAAACTTCCATCAGAATTAGCGTTATAAGTTCCAGATTGACTCATGAGGTCAGCCTGAGTTGCAAAATCACTATTATCTCTTGCTTCCCAGTGCTTATAGACAAGGTCTAAAACCTCTTTTTCATGTCCGTCAGCCCACAGAGGACTTATGGTTAATAGTCCAAAAAGTAGTATTATTTTTTTCATAGTGTATTAATCTCCTGGATATTGACGAGTTACTATTGTGTCAAAAATATTTAGTGTTCTACAATCGACCATTTTTGATAATTCAGATGACCATTCTTTACCTTTTTCATGATCAAACCATTCATGCATATCATTCCCAAATATTTCGTAATTACCCCAATAATTTAGGTAATAAAAGTCAAATTCTGATTTTTCTGTTTGTTCAACATAGGGCTCCATTACTAATTGCCCAAATCTGTGTTCCTTATAATCATCGCTATCCATTAGCTCATTCATTTTGACAGACATGGCAGTGATATCTTCGATTGATGCTCCCTTTTTCAGATTACAACCATTTACTTCAGTAACTGCAGATTGTGCTTCAAAGGAAAAGAAGACAATAACAACTAATGCACAGAAAAGAGATTTTCTTGACATGATAATTTCCCCTATTAAATTATTAAGAATCTAAATGATACCAGATATCAATATGATTCCAAATTGGGTCAATAAATTGCACATGCCTCGATCTATTATTTCAATTGATCTGCAATTTTTTTAATATGTTCTGGTCTTGTGGTACAGCAACCACCAACCACATAAGCACCTTGATCAATCCAAATTTTAGCTTCTCTTGCATACTCCTCAGAGGAAATAAGTACGGTATTTGCATAGTGATTTACATCGATATCTTGAGTTTCCCCAAGATCTTGGATTGATTTCTGCTCTTTCAGTTTTCTAGAGTTTGCATAGATCCCAAAATTAGTTGCTTTTTTAAGTATTTCTATATTTTTTGTAGCCAGATCAGTAGCACAACAGTTGACTAACTGGCATTCAATATCCAATTGATTGGCTGCTAATACAGCGTCTTTTAATTGTTCTCCACTAGGTAATATGTCACCTGAAATTCCTCTATTAGTCCAACTCAACCAAACGCGGTCGCTAAATTCTAAGGCATTCCTTGCTGCACTGATGCCTTCCCTAATGGAGCCCATTGTTTCACATAGAATCAAGTCCACTTTTTTCTGGATGATTGATCCAAGATTTGAATAATAGTCATCAAGTACTTCGTTGCTGGGTGTAAGGTCTGGCCGAAAACTGGTCTCTATGGGTGGAAAGGCTCCAGCTATTAGAACTTCAGGAAACCCTTGTCTTGACTGTTCAGCTAGGTCAACTGCCAATCTGGTTAGACTCTCAAATTCACTTTCAATACCTTCTCTTTTCAGTATGTTTGGTGTGACATAATAATTGTTAGTGGTGATCACATTACATCCAGCTTTGATATTGTCCTTATGAATCTCAACTACTCCATTGGGAGATTTGATGAGCGCTGAAACTGACCAAATGGAAGTTTTCCAATCAGGGACTTCAAATCCTCTCTGTTTCAGTTCATCACCCATGCCGCTGTCTAAAAGGTATTTCATGATGTGAAACAGATTGTAATTAAGATAAGTTTTTTCATCTTTCTAGTTATAACAGATTAAAGAATTATTATTTAAAACCATTCTTATTTACCAAATTAATGTTACTTAGCTACTTCTACTGAAAATCCCTGGGTATAACTTCCTGCCAAACTTTCTCCTTATAGAGTTCACCATTGACGGACACCCAACGATGGAATATCAAATAGAAATTTTCTTCATCACTTTTAAATTCTACATTCTGTTCGAAATCAAGAGTCCGATCTTGTAATTCCTCAGTGATCTTGTAACGCCCCACAACAGAGGTATTTGCAGGATTTTCATCGGATGTTCGATGTTCTATCTCTTCTTCAAAGCGCTCAATGCCCCATGGGTACTGAGTAGCTCCTGTATTGGTTGCAAGACCAAATTTTTCACCGGTATCTGGATCGTGTTGAATTGATTTGATCGCAGCATAACCAGTTACATTGCCAGCATCTAATACTTCATAACCTTTTAATTTTGGTCCTATTGAAAGTTGTTCAAACTCAGGTGTTTTTATCTTACCAGAAGGCATTATGGGTAACTCTATATACGCCCCTTTTTCTCCACCAATCTCTAATAAAGTTTTTACTGGTAAAGGAGATGGCCATAACATCGGCCACATTGCATTACTGATCGCCACTCTAATTTTATGACCTTCATTAAAGATCCATGATGTAAAATGTAACTGAATATTGAGTGGGAATTTTTCACCCTGAATTATATCTTCAGGGTCACGCGAAGAATTTCTATGTGTTCCATTAAAAGCTGCCCCTGCCACCTGAGTAATTTGGCCATCTGGTGCGATATCAGAAATTCGAACTACCCAGTTAGCACGTTTTGCATTAGCGGATACATGAAGTTTTGCTAGAGGTCTCCCTAGAATTTCTATCGGCTCAACAAGTACCTCAGAGTCGTATACCAAACTATTTTTATCCATAGGGCGCTGATCCGATGGAATACTGCCCCACCACATAGTTGGACCACCGCCTTCCAAGCCAATGGAAGGTATGTTCTCTAATGTATGCTTGTCATTTACTCCTGAGATATTTGATAATTTATGATTTGCTTGAGCATACCAAGTCTGAGTTTCAATTCTGTTGATTGGCCAACCCTCTTCCCATCGCCAAAACCCTGGAATGCTCTCTAGAGAATCATCAGGAGGATGATAATCTCGAATATAAACTACAAAATCTGGTTCTTCTAGAATCCCTGTATCTATACCCTTCATCCATTGATCAAACCAACGAACTGCCTCGGCTCGCCACTCAACTTGGGGTTGCAGTGCCGCATTATGTGGAAAATCATGGTCCCACGGCCCAATCATTGCTTTCACAGGAGCCTGAACATTTTCCAACATCCGCGGTAAGCTGTTGCGATATCCATCATACCAGCCGCCAATATGATAGCCGGGTACCTTAATTAAATCATATTTTCCACGAGCAGAGGCCCGATCCCAAAATTCACCATCACGCTGTTGACGCATATATTTATATACACTTGGTTTTACATTGAAACGATTTCTTAACCATTCTTCATCCATCTTGAAATCAGGTGCGCCTGGCAACGCATTATAGAGGTCATTGCCCATCATCCAGGAATCCGTATGCATAATACCATCCATATAGTGGACATCTTCTTGATATAGAAATTCAGTCGCCATCAAGGCGACGAATGCTTTTAAGGCTGGCGGGTTACGCATAGCCATCTGTATGGAGTTGAACCCTCCCCAGGAGATGCCAAACATGCCTACGCTACCGGTTGACCATTCCTGTTGTGACAACCAGTCGATTACCTCTTCACCATCGTCCAATTCTATATCCGAGTACTCATAAGGAATGACCATTCCTTCACTATTACCCGTACCTCGCATATCAACACGGACAACAAGATAACCGTGTTCTAAGAAATAAGAATACAGGGAATAACTACGAGCTCGGCTCTCATCCTTTCGATAGGGAAGATATTCTAACAAAATTGGGAAACGATCGTTTCTATCAGCCCCAGCGGGCCAGTAAATATCTGCTGCTAACCGGATACCATCTGACATCGAGATCCAGGTTTCAGTGATTTCGATTTTGTTATGGTGGTTTGCAAAAGAAGCATTGGGAGTAAAAGAAAAATACCCACCAATGAGCAGTAGACCAGTGATCAAGATTAGTTCTTTCATATTGCTATAAGCTTAAGATCTTAAATAAGAAGCGCCGTTTATATCTATAATTGTCCCGGTAGCATATTCCATACCATCCATAGAAAGCATCAAAACTGCTTGAGCTATTTCTTCAGAAGTGCCCACTCTTCCAAGGGGGCTTTGTTTTCGAATGGCATCCCCTTCTTCCCCAGATAAAAATTCAGATGTCATATCAGTATCCACCCAGCCAGGTGCAACAACTCCTACAAATATGTTATATGGGGCTAGTGCAACAGCCAATGATTGACTCATAGAATTCAAACCAGACTTACTTGCACCGTAAGCTGGAGCTACTGGCTCTCCTCTATTTGCTCCACGTGATGAAACATTAATTATTTTTCCACTGCCCTTCTTAATCATGTGTTTTGCGGCATGAAAGCAAATATTAGCGGGCCCAATGAGATTAGTATTAATGGTTGACTGCCATGCGTCTTGCCAATCATCAAAATTAACATCTGCTATAGGATGGTCTATATACATTCCGGCATTGTTTATAACGATGTCGAGAGATCCAAATACATCAAGTGTTGTTGATACAGCATATTGTGCCTCTTCACTAACAGACACATCAGACTGAACACAAATATGATTCTCACCTGGTAATGAATTTCTTAGATCATCAGCAAGCTCTTTTTCTTTTCGATAAACCAAAGATACTTGAGCTCCTTTCATTGCAAAACCTTGTGCTATGGCTTTACCAATCCCACGTGATGCTCCAGTAACCAATACTTTTTTTGCTTTGAATTCAAACATATATCTTTATTAAGACAGGATTAATTTTTTTCATCTCTATAGTTATTATAAAACCTTATAAATACATCTATCAGTTTTTTATGCCTCTTTGGTGCATAGCCAGTTATAGTAATATTAATTCGTATACTTTTTAAGCTGGAGTAACCTCTAACAATGACAATCTACATCTTTCTTTCTAGAGCTTTTTCCGTAGTCACTCTCATCACCCTGTTAGGTGGCCTGTTAATGCCGAGTGTTAGCATGTCGACAGTTCCGATTGTCCAGCCCGGCGCTCCAGGCAATGCTACTCGTGAAATTGATGCTGAAACCGCAGTGGCCATCGCCAATTCTTCATACACGGTCGCCGATGCCCATTTCATGCAGGACATGATTATTCATCATCACCAAGCTATGGTGATGTCAAAGTTTGCAGCGCCAAGCACCAATAACCAAGCAATTCTAGATCTAGCTGGGCGCATCGATGTTTCACAGGCAGATGAAATCAGTTTTATGCAAAGCTGGTTACAAGAACGCGAAGAGCAAGTGCCTGATCTCGTAGAAGACCACTCAGAACATACTCACCACAACATGATGGGTATGGCGACTCCAGAACAAATGACTCAGCTCTCTGAGTCAAAAAGCACAGATTTTGACCGACTTTACCTGCAACTGATGATTACTCATCACGATGGTGCGATAAAAATGGTTGAAGAACTCAGAGAACAACCCGGTTCCACCTACGATCCCCTTCTCAATGAATTCGCCTCGAATGTAACCAACGATCAGGCAGTGGAGATTGAACGAATGAATGCCCTACTGATAGGTCTTTCAAGTGATCCCCGGGCCGGGCTGAAAGCAGGGCTATACGATGCTGGCGAAGCCATCATGAATATGCAACTACTGATATCCCAAAGCAAGCCCTTGGGATTCTATGACCCTGCAAATCCCGAAGAACGTGGTGTCGATGAGCCCAAGGACAAACAGGCAGGTGATGAAGATAAGGAACAAACCATCGAAAAGGCTGCCGAAGATCGGCGTTATCCAATGCTCAGTTTTTCCAATACGGACATGGCCTTCCGCGACAACCTACTGGTGGCAGGTAGCTACCACGGTTTCAACATTTATCGCATCGACGAGGAGGGTCTACCGAAACTCATAACCTCTGTTGTTTGCCCAGGAGGTCAAGGTGATGTTTCAATCGTTGGAGACCTACTGATTATGTCAGTCGAGCAGACCCGTGGCCGCATTGACTGCGGCCTGGAAGGTGTAACCGTAGATGCTAGCCTGGACCGTTTCCGGGGATTGCGTATCTTCGACATCTCAGATTTGAGCCGCCCGATGCAAGTGGGCGGAGTACAAACTTGCCGCGGTTCTCATACCCACTCGGTAGTGGCAGGTCCTACTCCAGATGGCAAGATCCTGGTCTATAACTCGGGCACTGGAAGTGTTCGAGAAGAAGAAGAACTGGATCAATGTGTCAAAGACATTCCCGGTGATGATCGCACTGCTCTATTCCGCATTGATGTAATCGAAATTCCAGTGGATGATCCCTCTCAGTCGAGCATCATTGACAGTCCCGCCGTATTTGCTGACCCGGAAACCGGCGTACTGGCTGGTCTTTGGCGTGGTGGTGACCACGGTGATGATTCGCAGGAGACTGAGATTACGGACCAGTGTCATGATATAACGGTATTCCCATCAGCCAACATAGCTGCTGGTGCGTGTTCAGGAAATGGTATCCTTTTTAATATTAGTGACCCAAGAAAACCCGAACGTATCGATGTGGTAACTGATACCGGATTTGCCTACTGGCACTCGGCCACCTTCAATAATGAAGGTACCAAGGTATTGTTCACAGACGAATGGGGTGGGGGTGGACGTGCACGCTGTCGGGCTTGGGACCCTTTGAACTGGGGTGCCGATGCCATTTATGACATCGTAGATGAGAAACTTGAATTCCGAAGCCACTACAAAATGCCGGCTCCGCAATTGGAAACGGAAAACTGCGTAGCTCACAATGGTTCTATCGTCCCTGTCCCTGGCCGTGACATTTTCGTGCAGGCATGGTACCAAGGTGGAATCTCAGTAATCGATTTCACCGATTCTTCTAAACCCTTGGAGATTGCCTACTTTGACCGCGGCCCCATACTAGAAGATGAATTGATCACGGGAGGTTATTGGTCCGTATATTATTACGAGGGCACTATTTATGGAACAGAGATCACCCGAGGCCTAGACGCGCTGAAACTGATACCCAGCGAGTATTTGAGTGAGAATGAGATCGCTGCAGCTGCTATGGCTTACCCAATTATTGGACCTCGTCGTGTGTTCAACCCTCAACAACAAGTGCCCATGATGTGGCCTGCGACGCCAGTGGTGGCGCGTGCTTATATCGATCAGCTACTGAGAGATAACGCCATTGCTGAAGATGCCGCAGAACGGATCAAGGATATGCTCGACCAAGTCACGCAGGCAATGGATAACGGTGGTAACAACAGACTTGCCCGACAGATCAATAGCTATAGGTTATCGGCTAAAGGATCAAACGTTGATGCCTTGACGCGGCATCGACTTGAAAAACTACACGCTATCCTAAAGAGGATCGCCGCAGGTCTACGTAGCTGACCAATCTGCCTACTACTGTGCAGGATTCTAACCATTTTCAGCATGTATAAAATAATTTTTATTGCTCTGAGTCTTATGACTCTTAATGCCTGCGAACTATCGGACAAGGCTCCTGGAGCAGACGTTGTTTTTACTGGCGGTGCGGTTTACCGGGTGACTGACACGGATCCTTGGGCGACCGCGGTGGCTATTACCGAAAAAAGGATAACCTATGTTGGTGATGATGTGGGTGCAGCGTCATCGATCGGCCCTAACACACGCGTTGTCGAGTTAGACGGCAAGATGCTTATGCCAGGGTTTCAGGATGCCCATGTGCATCCTGTCGATTCAGGAATGACCTTCAATCAATGTGCTGTGTTTGATTTGCCTCAGCTTCAAGACCTATTGGATGCCATTAGGGCATGCGTTGATGAGAGACCGAATGCTGAGTGGATTGTTGGGGCTGGTTGGTATGTTAGTACTTTCGCACCCACAGGTCGTCCACCTAAGGAACTCTTGGATGCCATAGCACCTGATACGCCTATCACATTACTGTCCAACGCAGCTCATACGGTTTGGGCGAATTCCGCAGCGATAAAACGCGCTGGTATTACGGCAGAAACAGAGGATCCTGAGGGAGGTCGCATTGACCGTAATCCCTTAACCGGAGAACCATCTGGTAGTTTTCAAGAATCTGCCATGCCGCTTATACAGAGTTTTGAACCAGCCATTACCCTCAAGGAACGAATTGACGGACTTGCTTATGCACAGCGACTATTCCATAGCTTTGGAATTACAGGCGTTCATGATTCTTATGTAGAGGTCAGTCGTGAAACGGCTTATACCAATATGGAGGCCTATACGGCTTTTGCAGATAAAGGCAAACTCAAGATGCATGTGGTTGCAGCCATGCTCTATGATCCGACACTACCACTTAAACCACAGATTGAATTATTCAAAACCCTAAGAAAAATGGCTGATCGGAATCATGTCAAGGCAACGGCTGTAAAAATCCTAGTGGACGGTGTTGCTACTTCTTATTCTGCAGCAATGCTGAAACCTTATGCTGATCGGAAGGATGAAGGTATTACCGGAACACCCTTAATTCCTCGAGCTGATTTGATAGATCTTGTAAGCCGTCTCGATGCCTTGGGTTTTCAAATACATTTTCATTCCATAGGGGATGCCGCTACACACTATTCGTTAGATGCTCTTGAAACTGCACGCATCCAAAATGGTCCGCGGGATAGTCGCCATCATCTTTCACACATCATGGTATGGGACCCAGCAGATTACGATCGGATGTCAGACTTGGATGCTATTGCTAATTTTCAGGCACTCTGGGCGTCCAAAGATCAGCATTATGACGAGATTACTTATATCCGTATGGGAAAGGAGCGATCTAAGTACATCTATCCCATTAACTCACTGCACAAACGAGGAGTAAAACTGGCCTTCGGCAGTGACTGGTATGTAACATCCGCCAATCCATTATTAGCTATCGAGGTTGCTGTTACTAGGCTTGATCCAGATGGTTATACAACTGAACCTCTCTTACCTGTTGAGGCAATAGACTTACAAACGGCTATTAGAGCAGCGACACTTGGTAGTGCTTATGGTAATTTTCTAAATGAAGAAACAGGCTCGATCGAAGTTGGAAAGCTAGCTGACCTGATCGTGATTGATACCAACTTATTTGACATCCCAGTTAGTGAGATCTCAGAGGCTCAAGTAATGCTGACCCTGTTTGGTGGGGAAGTTGTATTTGGAAGTCTGGATGGTGTGGACAATTAAAGTCTGACTAAAGAACTCTTTTTCACCTTATTACTCCTTAATAAAAGATATAAGAATATCAGAAAGCTTTTTGGCTTTGGTCCATTGGTAGAAATGCCCACCACCAATATGAGGTGCACTCTTTGCATTAGGAGCCATCTCAATTACATCTTTTTCAATTCCATTAGTGATTGGATCATCACCAGCAAACACGGATAAAAATGGTTTGGTTGTGGTTTTAAAAAATTCTCTTGCCTCTCTTTGGGCCTCTAGAGATGCATCTGGAATGATTGGAACCTGGCTAGGCATAGATCTTGGACCCATTTTATAAGATGGATCTGGAAATGGTGCTTCATAAGCCTTCACAAGATCAGAAGTACAGGGAGATAGTTTTTCAAAACCCACTCTATGGAAAAAGTACTGCGTCATTAAAGAGTACTTAGATCTTTTTTCCATCATATTAGAATTCATAAATCCAATAGGTAAATTTTCAGTTTCCCAACAGAATTTCTGCCAATACATGAACTTTAAGGCTGGATGAAACTTAACATCACTCTCTTTGCTTAAACTTCTTCCATCCATTTGACGAACTTCTTTGGCCATACTTATAGGAGTAAGTTTTAGATCACTTTGCCTAAAAGCTTTCACCTCATCAATAACCTCTTGAGGAGTATCGGGATTATAAGGCAGTCCAGTGTTACCCATTGAAACCTTAGAAAATCTATCTGGATCCTGTGCAATCATCCTTAAACCAATCAATCCACCCCAATCTTGACCAAAAAAAGTTAAATCAGAGAAATCATTCTCCTTAAGCCATTGACTCATCCAATCAACCTGTCTTTGATAGCTGTAATCCTCTCTCAATGCTGGTTTATCTGATTTTCCATACCCAGGTAAATCAGGAGCAATAACTCTAATACCAGCTTTAGTTAGAAATGGAATCATCCTTGCATATAGGTAACTCCAAACTGGTTGACCATGCATAGCCAATAAGATTGGTCCATCTTTAGGTCCTTCATCAAGATGGTGAATACGTAAATCTGAGTCATCATGAGTTTTGATGGTTGTGTAATGAGGTTCAAAAGGATATTCCTTTAAATTTTTAAATCTTGCATCTGGAGTTCTTAATATTTTCATTGTTTACCTTTATGTAATTAGCTCAGAGCAACCTTTACTCGATAAGAATGATGTGACTCTATCGATTTTCATTCCATTAATTGTTTTGTTGTGGAACGTATGGTTAAAAATTGGAACCCACTCCTTTCTAAGTTCATTTTCCTTCATTATCTAACTTTAATGAAATTTAAGAAATAGATGATTTTTTTTAGATTTATGATTTATATCAATTTAAAAAAGGTATTTCTAGTTTATAAATCTACATAACATCAACGGATAAATAATATATGAAACCTATTTTAAGTATCGGATTTCGTCTGTTTTTCTTGGGAGCCAGTTCTCATGCGTTTTTCTTAATGCTTATTTGGGGATCAATATTGTTTTTAGGTTTTAGTATAGATCTTGACAAATTAAGCATCTCTCAATGGCACGCACATGAACTAATCTTTGGCTATGCAGGTGCAGTGATTGCAGGTTTCCTCTTAACAGCAGTCACAAACTGGACCAAAGAAGAAACACTAACTGGTATACCATTATTAGTGGTATTTAGTATATGGTTATTAGCACGCCTGATTTGGTTTATTGCACCGCATTTACAATTTATCTGTGGCCTTCTTGATTTATTATTCCTGTTTATGATTCTTATAGCTATTGCTAGACCGATCATTAAAACGAAACAATGGCCTCAATTAGTAATTGCTACAAAACTATTAATTATTATTATCGCCAATGGCATCTTTTACGCGGGGAGTTTAGGTATCTTATCTCAGGGTACTTACTATGGAATCTATCTCGGTCTTATCATTGAGATAGCTTTGATTCTAACTATTACTAGACGCATCTTCCCTACTTTCTCCCAACTAGGTCTAGGTTTAAAAAAACCTCTTCCTTCGCCACCATGGATAGACAAAGCAAGCTTAATGCTCAATCTGGTATGGATGATAATGTTTTTATATAGCTCAAAAAGCGGTGTTACTGCAGTGCTCGCCCTTATGCTTTTTGTTACTCTCTCCGTCAGACTCTGGTACTGGTATAAACCTGCTTTATGGAGTGTGCCACTTTTATGGAGTCTTTATCTAGGTTTAGTATTTATTACAATTGGATTTGCCTTACTATCAGTAAGTTATTTTATGCCCTCCTTTCATTACTTTGGAATTCATGCTCTGGCATATGGTGGAATTGGTTTAACTACATTTAGCATGATGGCTAGAGTCAGCCTTGGTCATACAGGTCGCAATGTTAGAGCCAAAAACTCTAAGTTAACTATTGCATTGTTGATTTTCTCTACCGGTATTATGTTCCGAGTTCTAATGCCTCTGTTCTTACCACAATATTTAGAATGGTGGTTAATGAGCGCCCAGTTTTTTTGGACTTTAGGCTTTGGTGTCTTTTTAGTAATCTTTATACCTATCCTAGTAAGACCCAGTTCGTCTTGATCTTAGAAAGAAAAAAGTTACTTAATTCTTTTCCATACTAAGAATAAGCGGAAAGGATTCCGTCTAATTTATGCCCACGATGAGAATGGGGGCAAGAAATGTTGAAATAATTAATGCTTATTCCAATTTCTACATTGCTTTCTGCAATGATTAAACAGGAAAAAGGAAAGCATACAGAATTGTTATACTGAGAGACCTTTAAAAAAAATAATTCTATATATGAACACTAATACTGTTAGTTTAAATTTTTGTGTCAAACAGGCGAAAAGTCATTATGGTGGTTTTGGTTACTTAACTATTGTGACTTTACTTTTCAGTTGCAGTAGCATCATATTACTTCAATACCTTTTTGCCACTGATCAAATAAGCATATGGTTACATGTTCTTTTAAGCGCGTACCTATTCTATATGATCTATACTCCTTTGCATGAAGCAGTACATGGAAATATTTCTGGAAAACATCAATCACTTAAATGGGTAAATCCTGTTGTAGGAGTTATTTCCGCTATATTCTTATTGTTTTCATATACCGAGCATAAATGGGATCATTTGCTTCATCACAAATATACAAATGATCAAAAATTAGACCCTGATTATTTTGTAAAAGCTGATAATCCATTTAGCGTTATAATCAGGTGTCTGCTGATCCTTTTAAAAAATGTACCTTATGCCATCAGGAACTGGAACCATCCTGATATAAATACCAAAAGAAATGTCATTCAGGGCATATTAGAAAACTTAATACCAATTGCTATTCTGGTCGTAATTACAAATATGACAACGCTACCTTGGTACTTCTTTCTGATCAGTTATGTTTTTCCATTGTTAATGGGTACTTTTCTGCTTGGGTTATTTTTTGATTACTTTGTTCATATACCCCATGATAATCAGGAAAGGTTTGGCAATACTAATGTGATAAGGTTTAGCCCTAAACTAGATAGAGTCATCACATGGATTTGGCTATGGCAAAACTATCATGCAATCCATCACTTGTTTCCAGCTATTCCTTTTTACAATTACAAAAAGGTTTTTAATAAGTCTGAAAAAGAACTAAGAGAATTAGACTTGCCAGTTTTTGATATTGTTGTAACAGATTTATGAATTATTCCAAATTGGACTAGGTGGTGGAGCTAGGCGGGATCGAACCGCCGACCTCTTGCATGCCATGCAAGCGCTCTCCCAGCTGAGCTATAGCCCCAAATATTGTGCCAATTATACATAAGATTTATTAATTGATGTTAAAGGATAAAGGCTTTTATCAATACTATGCAATGAATCTTTAATTAGTCAGGAAGAACTCTGAATTCTTCTTTCTATATATTTTATAGCTGTCCTTAACCTGATAATGGCAATCTGTTTTTCTAACAATGCAAGAGTTACATCAATGGGTGGAGAAATAGTATTACCGGTAACAGCCACCCTGAGTGGTTGGCCAATTTTCCCAAAACCGATCTCGTGTTTATTGCAAATGTTTTCTATCGCAACGTGAATATTCTCTTTAGCCCAAGTTATTTCTTCGAATTCATTAACTAAATCCTTCAAAGGCTCAAGAATTAATAATCTTAAATGTTTTTTGGCAGCCTTCTCTTCAATTTCTATCTTCTCTGAGAATAGCGAATGTGCGTTATTTAGGAGATCATTTAAATTATCAACTCTTTTTTTATAGGCTTCAGAAAATAAAAGCATTGTTTCTAGACTCGGTAATTCTATATCCTCTTGGCTAGCTTGCTCTGCCAGTAACTCACTAAGTTTCTGATTATCTAGTGAAGACAAGTGTTGTTGGTTAACCCACTGTAATTTTTCAGCATCAAACCTGGCACTTGATTTATTGATGTGGGTTAGATCAAATTTTTCAACAAGTTCTTTGATAGAAAAAATTTCTTGGTCACCGCTTGACCACCCGAGTCGAGCCAAGTAATTCAACATAGCCTCAGGAAGCAAACCCTGTTGTTTATATTCTAAAATATTCATTGCACCATGACGTTTTGATAGACGTGCTCCGTCTGGGCCAAGAATCATTGGGAGATGGATAAATTGTGGCAATTTATAACCAAAAGCATTGAATAAATGAATATGTTTGGCGGTGTTCTTAAGATGATCATCACCTCTTATAACATGACTGATATTAGTATCATGATCATCGACAACCACACTAAAATGGTAGGTAGGCATGCCATTGGAGCGCACCAAAATGAAATCATCCAGTTCCTGATTATTAACTAAAACATTTCCAAAAACATGATCATTAATTATGATTTCACCCTCTTCTGGACTCTTGAATCGAATTACAAACTCACCATTTTTTGGCTCCTTGATCTCCCTGCATCGACCGTCATAACCGGGAGTTTCTCCCTTTTCTGACTGTGCTTTTCGCATTGCATCTAATTCTTCTTGGGTGCAATAGCAGCGATATGCACAACCTGACTCTAGAAGCTCTTCTGCTTTTTGTTGATAAAGATCCATTCGCTGTGATTGATAGACCGGCTCTTCATCGTGATCAAGCTGGAGCCAGTGCATGCCTTCATGAATCGCATCAATTGACTCCTGGGTAGATCGATCAACATCAGTGTCTTCAATTCTTAGAAGAAATTGCCCTTTTTGGTTTTTTGCATACAACCAACAAAACAGAGCAGTTCTGACCCCACCTATATGAAGATAGCCTGTAGGGCTAGGTGCGAAACGAGTTCTAACCAAAACACTCTCCCATCATTGTTCAGTTATAGTCTTTAGATCCTGAGCCATTTGCACGACCGCTCTATAAGCCAAAGGTTCAATCGTAAAATTGGCAAACGCATGGATTGTGCCTTCATGTTCTCGTTCTATAACCTTAACCCCTGCGTCCCTTAAATGTTTAGCGTAAGCTATACCCTCATCACGCAAAGGATCAAAACCGGCTGTGACCACAACCGCATCTGGTAGACCTGCAGGATTATTGTATCGAATAGGCGATACATAGATGTTTTTGCTATCTTTGTCATCCACTACGTAATGATTGGTAAACCATTTCATTAAATCGAGTGTCAGGAAAAATCCCTCGGCATAATCTTTCCTTGATTGGTAACTACCTGCCCAGTCAGTTGCTGGATAAATTAATAATTGCTTGTTGGGCATTGATTTACTTTCTTCTTTTCTTCTAACACAAAGACTTGCTGCTAGATTACCTCCTGCGCTGTCTCCACCCACGGCCAGTTTACCTGAGTCTATATTAAAATCATCGGCATTATCAGCAATCCAATCAAAGGCGCTTTCACAGTCATTGAGTGGAACGGGATATTGATGCTCGGGAGCCAAACGATAGCCTATTGAAAAAACTTTCCAGCCCAGTTGATTGGCCAAGTGACGACAGAGTATATCGTGTGTTTTAATACTACAGAGCACCATGCCACCACCATGAAAGTAGATCAACGCATTGCCACGGTCTTCAATATGATCAGGGATATACTCTCTAATGGGTATAGTGCCCTGATCAACATCAAGTTCGTGGTCTTTTATCTTGAGGGGGGCTGCTTTTCTATCTAAACTCCCGGCCATTTTATCATATAGAACTCTCAGCTTTTTTGGGTCAGCATTTGATAAATCTTTGGTGGGTCTTCTTTTCTCCAAGATATGAAGAAGAATCTGTGTGCCCGGAGTCATAGTTCGACCCCCGACAGTGATTGTTTTCCCTCTTGTAAGTAACTTTAAAATAGGGTTGGGAAGTCGGAAGAGAAATTTTACCAGTGCTGATTGCATACCATTAATCATTTAACCAATTATAAAGTCATTAAACTCCAGTTGATTTTCAATATCAACCTCCTCCACATTCTCCACCAGGGCCATTTCGGGTCCTTGCCTTAACCACGCCTTTAATTCTTCTAATGCTTCCGGAGTGCCTTTTGCAATGACTTGGACGCTGCCATCTGATCGGTTCACTGCAGAACCTTTGATACCTAGACCTCTTGCGACCTTTCTGGTGCTATCTCTAAAAAAAACACCCTGGACTCTTCCATGAACAATAAAGCAAATGGTTTCTTTTAATCCTGCCATCAATTAACAAGTTAATTGCATTGAGATTGGAGAAAAGTGCAAACGTGCTTAATAATCTGATCGACATTGAGCTCAAAGACTCCCCCTTGGGCATCTGTTAGTTCTTCATAGACACTGTTTTTGATCATTTCATTTGCTTGTATTGTTGCTTCCGTCAAAGAACTGTTGTCGTTGATCACAAGAACGGGATGTTCAATTAATGGCAATCGCTTCTCGGAGGGATAATTAAACATAGAATCAAAACCAAACCAATTTCTATCAGCATTTTGCAACTGTTCTATGAAATTTGAAAATGCTCTATTAAAGGGGATTCCCTGAGGTCGCTTTGAGATTGTAAAATCCCAAGATTCTTGAAGAGAGTCTAGATCTTTCCCAATTGAGTTTTTATTGAGTGTTCGCAATAATTCAGCTCTTTGGCTCTTCTCAAAATAAGGGTAGGTAACAAATATAACTTGACGAACAATTTCAGGGTAAACAATGGCTATTTCATTGGCCACTGCAGAACCGGTATGAAAGCCCATGAGAGATATGTCGTCAGAGATGATGCCTGAGGATATTAGTTCTTCTAAACAGGCCGCACTCGCTTGTGCATGCTCTTTTATGGAAATAGGACTATCAATCATGGCGGAACGTCCATAGCCGATGAAATCAAGTGCTAGAGCTGAGTATTCAGTGCTTGATACCAGTTGCTGGCAAAACGTGTCGTAATAACTTCCTGAATAAGGCATGGGATGCAGGCAGACGATATTTATACCTTTCTGATCTCCCCAAATTCTAAGGTGCATTTGACCGTGATCAGTTTGTACATAACTGTATTTTGGTGATGCTGGATTCATTCTAATTTTCATTGTTCATATTATAAGCAAAAAACCCCTGGAGATTTATTCCATGGGGTCTTTTTACAAACTATTAAGAGTCCTTTATTTATTGACCTAGAAACTCTTGAATAATCTCAGCGTGTAGTTCAGGCTGCTCAAAAAACTGCCAGCTTCCACAATTCGGTATGTTACGCAAAATGCTGCCTGGAATTCTTCGCTGCAATGCAGCCACATCCCCTGCATATATATCTTCTTCAGCCTTAAGCAGTAGTGTCTCTTTATTAAATTCATCAAGATTTGGTGAATAACGATACACTGCGTAATGTAAATCATAGCGCCTTTGTCGTAGAGTCAAGCTACTAAGGAAAGGTTGAAACGTTACCTCTGGAGGAGTATTGCTGGCACTCATCTTACGATACACAGACCAAGTTTTTTGAAGAAAATCCCCATTTACATCTATAGGTAAATCACGCGTCATAGGTGTGTTTAACATCTTTTGTAATTTTTCTTCGTCCACATCTTCATCACGACCTGCACCAGACAGAATTACTTTTCCTACTCTATCTGCGTAGCGTATACCAAGATTGATCACCACTGCAGCACCTCCATGTTGACCCAGCATGTGAGCTTGAGTGATGCCCATATTATCTAGTACATCAACCACTGCATCGGCATATTCATCTACTGTAAGTTCGTGATCAGAAGTATCGGATTGACCATGGTTTGGTAAGTCGATGCCAACTACTCTGAAAGAATTTGCCAATAGAGGTGCTATTGCTAGGAATTCTGTTGATGTTTGTCCGGACTGATGTAGCATCAGCAACGTTGAGCCTTGACCAATACTCCAGTGGTGAACCCGTCCAAACTGTGTGTTGGAAAATGATCGCTGGATGTCCCCAGCCATGCCGGGCATGGCTGCTTTTAACTCAAGACCAGCTGAGGTAATTAGGAGACCACCGACCATCAAAGCCAATTGCATCAATCGTTTGGGATTCATCGCAAGAGTAGCAATGAAGATAAATATTGTTCTTCTATTTTTCATTATAAACAAACGACCCTATAGATGATGTATCTATAGGGCCATTCTTGAGGGAATCCTTTCAGAATTTAAAAATCATATTTTAACTCGACACCGATAGAGCGCCCTCTTCTTTTATTTGAGAAAAAGGCCCTTGAGTAATCATTATCGAGCCACCTTGTCACCACATCCGGCTCGTCAGCATCCCCTAGATTTTTACCATATGCAGTTAGGGTTAAACCACTTTCCATCCTAATGCCAAATCGAGCACCAAATAAATTATAGGCACCAACATAGGCACCATTGTGAACTTGGGCGTATTTCTTAGATTCATAAGAACTATCAATGCCTCCAAACAACTCTGAACCATTGGCGAGTTGCTTGTTATACGACAAAACTACGGAATAAGTAGTTTTTGGACTGAAGGCAAACTGTTTACCTTTAATGGAACAAGTGCCTTGTCCGTTCGGATTAGTCGAGGCGGCAGGATTGCTTACGTCATAACTACCTCCACCAGATGTAAGTGCCCATTGATAGTTATCACATCCTTCCTTGTAAGTGGAATCTGCTAGCGAGTAATTAAATGCCAGATTCCAATTGTCATTCATCAGCCAATTGACCTCTAACTCAACTCCATTGACTTCTCCTAAATTACCTTCCCCTACAACGATCGATGTAAGTGTTCCAATAGTACCCGGTGCAGGTTGGGTCACTTGGACGTTTGTTGCATCAATTTGATACACTGCCAAATTGGTCACCAGTCTTCCATCAGACCAAACTTTCTTGATTCCAATTTCAATATTCTCATTGGTCTCCATCGCATAGATCGGTACCCCATTATCGGTTCCAGCCGAACCATTAAAGCCACCGGGTTTTGCTCCTTCTGCAAAAGTGAAGTAAAACAGAGTGTTTGGGTCTTTTGTGTAAGTCAGCGTGGTTCGAATCGTATCCGAATCCCATTTGCCGTCCTCATCTGCAACAATGACTCCGTTAGTATCATATTCTTTCAGTGTTTTTGTCTCTTCAGCAGACCGTGCCTCGAAGCTCCAAGTCAAAACATCTGAAATATCGTATTCAATCATTCCATAAATAGCTGAGTTTCCAATGGTGGAGGTTTGCTCGAGTAAGTTATGGTATGCAGCTATAAAAGACCAACCACGCTGTTCTTGCTCTCTGTCGTAGTTAAAGTAGCCAATTCGCCACCTGAATGCTTGATCCTGATTGGAATCGATCATTAATTCGTAGGTGTCGTCTTCCATGTATTCAATCCCGGAGGCACAAAATGGATAGCACTGGCCATTTGGTTGAGCATAGCCACCATATGTATTTCTAACCAGATTGACAGGTGAATGATCACTGTCCGAACCGGTTGCTAAATCTTCATCTTTCACTCCCATGGACATCGAAACATTGACACCGCTTTCCATTTCATAATCCATGGAGAGAAGAGTCAGACTCATATCTCGTGCAACCCCAGAAAAGTATAAACCATCCTCGGTACTGTTAGTGGGGTAAAAAAACCATTGAAGCCCGCTACCATAACTTTGCAGTGGTACCTCTGGCATTCCCCAAGAAGTGATTAAGGCATTAAGTTCTGCTCCTGTTCCTGGAAAGGCTTCATCATTGAGAGCGATGGGTCGGGTCTTAATTTCACCACAGAAATAATTCATTTCTCCCGTGCTCGTTGGATAACAATTGTTCATATTGCCCGGTTGCAAAAAAAGTGCTCTGGTTCCATCATCAGAATCAGATGTTTGATGTCTGAACGTCATTCCAAAATTCTCATTTTGATAATCCAATACTAAGGAGTAGGAATCAGTGGATTCATCACCTACTGTCTTGCCAGTCACAAGATTGGTCCATTCTCCATCATAGTCATAACTTCTTGCAGATAAAGAAAGTGCCAAATTATCTGAGATTCTTTGTGAAGTTGAGAAATTAATATCCGTTTCACCGTGTTCCGCTGATCGTAACGATACACTTGAACTGGTAACCTCACCCGGTCTCTTGGTGATGAAGTTGATGGCACCTGAGTAGGTATTTCTTGCATAAAGAGCGCTTTGAGGGCCTCGAATGACTTCGACCCTTTCAATATCATTGACATTAAATGAACCGATATCACCGGGATAATAGACACCGTCTACAAAATATGCAGCTCCAGCCTCTACACCAAAACGAACACCAGCTAATACGTTTGATAGTCCTCGAATAACTGGTCTTTCTGTATTCCTACCAAAAGCTTTGGAATTGGATAGACCCGGTGTAAACATAGCGATATCAAAAATGCTATGCATTTGTTGTGCTTCAATCTGGGCTGCAGTTACAGCGGAAACTGCCAAAGGAATTGATTGTAGAGTTTCTTCCTTTTTTCTTGCAGTAACAACAATCTCTTCAATTCCTTCTTGAGAGAAGGTGACAGTTGGCATCAAGGCAATTGTTATAACTACCATGATCGCTGAGTTGACTAAAAAACTAAGACTTTCTCTTATAGTCATGAGATATCCCCCTAAGTATTTAACTATTAGCATGTATACTACATAAAAAGACAGGAGACTGTCAATTTGACAGACAAGTTAATTTTGTAGAATATACAATCTTGAGAAACATACTAATATAACTATGAGAACGTTACTAACTTTAATGATTATTATCTTTGCTTTAGGTTCATTGGCCGTTGAATCTAAATTGGTGCACCAGGATGGTTCATATGAAATGATTCCACTGGAGAAGGAGAACATAGTAATCAAAGTCATACAAACAGGTGCTAACTCTCTACAAGACTTCGAAGATCCCAAGGAAGGTCTCAAACAGAATCTTGACCATATGATTTCCATGGCCAATAAGGCTTGTGGTAGAGGGTCAAAACCCGACTTTCTGCTCTTCCATGAGTTTCCCCTGACGGGTTACTCTTCTGGAAGTCGAAAAGAAAAACTGAAATACACCATACAAGTGCCTGGACCTGAAACTAAAGCCTTAGGAAAAATAGCCAAAGAATGCGATACCTATCTTATTTTTGGCAGTTATGCTACGGACTCTGATTGGCCTCAGCATATCCTCAGTCTGAACACCGTAATAGGAAGGAATGGTGAGGTGATGAAAGCCTTCTGGAAATCCAGAAATATCAAAAGAATCTACAAAGATAGAGAGATCACCACCACTACCATTGAAGCAGTACGTGATAAGTACCGAGAAAAATATGGAATAGATGAAGAATTTCCTGTTCTCAGAACCGAATTTGGCAATTTTGCTGTCACTACTGTTCAGGGAGATCCATTTGTTTTTGCTGCCTTTGCCATGAAAGGAGTTGAGATTATGTTCAGAACCGCTACCCTTTTCTCTGAATCGGATGTGTTGGCGATGGCCTGGTCAAACAATTTCTACACCGCAATGGCAAATATTACAATTCCCCTTGGCACGCCCTATAGTGATGCAGGTGGCAGATCTCTTATCGCATCACCGGATGGAAACATTATTATCCAAGATCCAAGCACCCATGAAGAGGGCATTATTTCAGCTGAGATACCTATTGCTGCGTTCAGAAAAAATAGGAAAATACCAAATTATGCACTGGAGATGGTGCAGCCCATATTTTTGCAATACCAACAAGAGATACCGATAAATCACTTGGACATACCTGCAAATGAGCTTCCTCAAACTGGGGAAGAAATGAAGGAACTGTTTGATGCAATCAGTCGATATCTGAATTAACCCATTAATATCTTTTTATAGGAAACTAATATGCAAACAACTAAAACAATGATGACTTTCTTTTTTTTACTCCTGTTCTTTCTAACGCTAAACATTAATGCATTTGAACTAACTCCTGGCAAAGGCTATCTCAAAGCATCCAGAAAAATTACCTGTTCTCTAATAGATGATCAACCTATTGTGTACTGGTGGTATGGAAGAGCCTACAGTCGTGTACCAGGTGAAAAAGACAGACTATTATTTAGAGTTGAGGGAATGAACATTCGCCAATGTACCACTCTTGAGGATGAGGAACGTGGTCTAGGTTTTAGAATGGTGAGTCGCGAACTTCTTTTTTACCAAGATCCTGAAACAGGGAAAAATCTTGATACCTGGGACAACCCTTGGACCGGTGAAACAGTTGAGGTTCTGCACGTTGCCAATGATCCAGTAAACTGGGGTAATCAATATGAAATGGATAAGAATGGAGAACCCTACCAAATGAATTTGAGCATTCATGGTGATTATTGGTGGGATACATCGACCATACCACTTTTTTATAAAAACCCACTAGGTGGTGACTATCAGGACTACATTGGGGGCATCTATCATGCTACAGAAATGTTTAATACAACCGGTAATGTTTCAGATTTGACCGATGATACCAAACACACAGCTGAAGCTAGGATTGGCTGGGAAAGAATGTCGGATTGGTTACCTTGGATG
>Ga0208408_1000040_pt1 | contig 95757 bp, 87 predicted proteins | sample ETNtaG_4_FD_185776 | JGI IMG/M metagenome (GOLD analysis project Ga0208408, IMG submission 185776) | Marine microbial and viral communities from oxygen minimum zone, Eastern Pacific Ocean - ETNP201406SV67 (SPAdes) (version 2) | ecosystem: Environmental > Aquatic > Marine > Oceanic ... | reverse complement strand
AAGCGGTGGTTAGAATCACGTGATGTCTAAGATTTGCCAAGTTACTGGGCGTAAGCCAGCTTTCGGGAACAATGTGTCTCATTCACATCGTAAAACCCGTCGCCGGTGGAACCCGAATATTCAGATAAAGCGCTTCTGGGTTCCTAACGAGAAGCGTTGGGTGACCTTGACTGTTAGTGCGAAAGGGATCAAAACCATTAATAAGAATGGGATTGAAAGTGTTTTGGCAGATATGCGCAGGCGAGGGGAGAAAGTCTGATGCCCGCAGGAAGCGATAAACGCCCAGTTATTAAACTCAAATCAACTGCTGGGACTGGGTACACGTATGTGACTAATAAAAACAAGGTCAATACCCGCGACAGGATAGAATTGAAGAAGTACGATCCTATTGTACGTAAACACGTAATCTTCAAGGAAGAGAAGTAAGAACTTCTCTGCCAACTGGCATGAAACTTAGCATTGACGAACAGCGCGACATTCTAGATAACGCTCTTCTTGCTGATGATGTAACATCGGCTCTTTGGGAATTTGTGGAGAGTGGTCTAGCTGATGAGATCCTTCCAGAGTTACCTGCGTTGCGTCTTGAGCAGGATCCGATTCATCAACATAAGGAAGTGTTGTCGCATACCATTGCTGTCACTGCGAAAACCCCGGATGATCTTGTTGTTCGCTTAGCGGCGTTATTTCACGATATTGGTAAACCAGCGACGCGTTCGTTTAAGCATGGTGGGGTTACGTTTCGCCACCACGAAGTTGTTGGTGCAAAAATTACGAAAAAGAGGCTGAGGGTCTTAGGTTACGAGGAAGAAATAGTGAAGGATGTTTCTGAGATAGTTCGGCTTTCAGGACGGTTCAAAGGGTACGCCGAAGGTTGGGGCGATGCGGCTGTTCGCAGATACGCCAGAGACGCAGGTCACCTTCTAGGAAAACTCAACATGCTCGTCCGGTCCGATTGCACTTCCAGGCATGACCATATTCATCAAGAGATTCGACACCATGTTGATGATTTGGAACGTCGGATAGGGGAGTTGGCCGAAGTTGACCGGCGGTCGGCTGAACGCCCACTTATAGATGGGGATGAGGTTATGGATATTTTAGAGCTTGGCCCAGGCCCTGAAGTAGGGAAAGCAATCAAGTTTTTGTTGGAACTCAGGCGTAATCAACCCAGTTTGGACCGCGAGGGGACAGAATCAAAGCTTCATGAATGGTGGAGCGGTTACCAGAGTTGATCTGTGTATGTGTCCGTTCCAACGATTGTGGGTATGAAAGGTGCAGCTAGTACAACGCTGGCAAGACCCGAATCGTTTACCTGATCGGCGTAGCCTTTGAAAAGGTCCCAAATTTCTCGAGGGTCTTTTTCTAAGAAAAACATTTGATTGGTTCGTTCCTCATTACCGGTCGGGGAGCCAAGATCCATTGGAGCGTTCCCGTCAATGTCATCGTTTCTAGGGATTGGTTTCCAATTCACGCACGATGCGACAGGCGACCCAGGTGAGAGAAGCGATGGAAGGGCAGTGGAGTTGAGAAATTCTTGCAATTCTTCCTCTGTTGTTCCTTCTGACCGGTCAAGGAAGACATTTCCTAGTCCTTTGTAGGGGTGGTCAAAGGAGAGTTCAATGGGGACATGTTCTTCGTCACGATAGTAAGCCCATGGGGTATTGAACATAACGGTGTGGGCGTGCTGGCGTTCCGGGAAACCCCGGTCATTGGCATACAGGTCCCATACTTGTTCGGCGGCCCATTTGAAATGTTCATCATGTTTTCCTTCAAGAACAAAGTAGGTGGCTAGGTACGTGCCCCTATCAACGGGTGTAGTGACGTTACTGTCTTCAGGGAAACGGAGATTTTTGAGTTCGCGTGTCGCTACCCATCGTTTCCCAGCGAAAAGCCATGGGCCGATGAGGCAACCAGCGTAGAAATGGTCTCGTTCATACCAGCGGTTGTATGCAACTTCGTGGCCTTTGTTCGGATCTACGAGCGTGTAGAGCATGCTTCCTGCTCGGACGGGGTATTCATTCATGGGATCTCCTTCGATTTCGGTTCTTCTTAAGGTGTAGCAGATTCTTCTCTTACGTGCCGTCAAAGTCGGGTGCGCGTTTTTCCATGAAGGCTGTTATGCCCTCTTGGTAGTCTCGACTTTCATAGCAGGCGGTTATGGCATCCTGAACTTGTTGTTGCGTTGTGTGACCTTTGAGATTCGCTAGGCTTGTTTTTCCAGCGGTGAGTGATTGAGGGGCGAGTTTGCAGATTTGTGCGGTGAGCGCGTCGATGGTGTCGATGAGAGATGAGGTGCTAGTTACCTGGTGGATGAGTCCGATTCGGTAGGCTTCATAGGCGTCAATAGTCGTTGCGGTGAGGAGAAGGTGGCGGGCATTCGCATCTCCGATTGCGTGAACGAGTGATTTTACGGCTGGGTGCGGGAAAGCTATGCCAAGTTTGGCAGGTGGAGCGGCAAAGGTCGCATCGTCGCTGGCGTAGCGCAGGTCGCATGCGAGGGCGATAGCTAAACCCCCGCCGCGACATGCACCTTTGATCATAGCAATTGTGGGTACGGGTGTATTTTCGAGCGCTTCGTGTGCGTCAGCTTCTGCTTTGTCGTAGGTACCTGCGTTTTCTCCTGTTCGTAGTTCCGCGAATTCAGAAATGTCTGATCCTGCTCCGAAGGCTTCGTCTCCATCACCATGAACAATCATCACGCGGATTCCTGCATTGACGAGTTTCGCGATTGCCGCTGGTATTTGTTGGTACATAGTCAGATTCATCGCATTACGGTTCAGTGGGTTGGCGATGGTTAACCACCCGATCTCACCAGATACGGTTGTGAGGATTTCGCCTTTAGGATTTTGTTTCATTGAACCTCAGAGATTTTTTGTTTATCCGATGATACTGACTCGGGTACCGAGCGTCACATGTTCAGCAAAGATGGCAATGTCTTTGTTATGCATCCGTATGCAACCATTGGAAACAGCGGTTCCTGAAGGAGAAGAACGTCAATTCATTTTCTTCGCTATTAACGAGTATTACTGGAAGATTGATTGGGTACTTACTGCAATAGAAGGCGAATCCGTAAGCCAACTTGACTATGACCTGACAACATCAGGAACACTCAAGTCAGCACAGAAAGTATCATCACAAAACGAGGACTCTTGTCCGGAATCACCATTATTTACCGGATAAGAACCTCAGACTTCTAGTATTCCTCGGTTTATTAAATCCGTTACTGCGTCATCGGGCATCTCAAGAACTTCCGCAGCTATTTCCCGTGTTTCCCCAGCTAAATCTGGAGCGGGGAAAGTAATGGGGCCACCCATGCGTTCACTTACCCACGCTGGACCTTCTAATTTCATATACCCAACTCCTGGTTGATCGATTTCCAATGTCCAACCACGGGCTTCAAGATGCGGATCCTCAAGCATCTCCATGCCAATAATCATCGGCCCGCACGGAACATCAACATCTTGCAACAAATGGAAAACGTCATCACGGTTCTGAATACTGGTCCAAGTAGCAAGATGTGATTCGATAAGGTCCTTGCTTTCTAATCGCCCTTCAACAGTATTGAACGCTTCCCTTAGCGCCCATTCTGGCGCACCCATTGCATTCACCAGCGACATCCACTGCTGGTCTGTATCAATGGAAATAACAACCCATTGTTCTTCACCTTGGCATTGGAATGGGCCGCGGGGAACGCGTTGCTCATGCCGATTCCCCTGAGGACCGGTAGAGCCAGGTAGCAGGCTTTCTTGCAAAAGCTTCCCTGCGATCATGTTCACAACCACTTCCACTTGAGCGATCTCAGTATGAGTGGCATCTCCAGAGGCATCACGGCCAATAAGTGAAGAGATCCCCGCAAGAGCACATAACCGACCAGCAGCATGATCAGGAAAAATCGTACCATTCGTTGCCGGATCATCATCATCGTCATAATCCCAAAGATGCAACAACCCCCCATAGGTTTGCGTTGTAGGCCCGTACCCAGTCCAGTGACTATTCGGACCCCGTGAGCCAACTAACTGACTGCTTATCATGACAATATTCGGATTGATTTCTTTGAGATCCTCGAAACCCAAACCCAATGATTCCATCACCCCAGTAGCACTATTTTCAACAAGCACATCAGATTTTGCTACTAACTCATGGACGATCGCTAGCCCTTCCTCAGTTTTTACGTTGCAACCAAAACTGCGTTTACTCCGTGAAGAGGAGACAAACGATGGGGACGTCTCACTTAATGCCACCAAGCGAATGAAATCAGGGTACGTTCTTGTTTCGACTTTGATAACATCCGCCCCGTATTCACCAAGTAAACGCGATGTTTCCACACCAACACCGCCAATGCCGAAATCAAGGACACGAACACCCGACAAGGGGTACTCAGCTTGACCACGAGGCTTATCAGCCAACAAGCGTGAACCTTCGAAGGTAAATCCGGTGTGTTCATCTAAATCAGGTGCGCGTTGTGTGAATCCATGCCGGACACCATCAAGTTCAAAGAACCCTGAAGCGATTAGTGCTTTCTCCCCGTTAGCTACCTCAGTTTCAGTGAACGTGCCCCGCGCCCCTAAATGGGGTTCTTGGAGAACCTCACTAGTTTTTAGAAGAGGGGTGAGTACTATCCCGCGATTCTGTCCCTCTATACAGATATCAAGCATTTTTTTGTCAGCGAAAAATTCGCTATACGCAGGATTTAAAACATCAGCGTTCATTATCCTATTCCCGACCTGAGACCAGAATTCCATGTCACCAAAAGCTTCGGGCCGTCCCATCCAATCCCACAACGACTCCCATTGTCTCGGACTCAAAATCACCATACGCACCCAGCCATCAAGACACTCAAAAATCGGATACATGAAACCACCACCTTGACGCACTTCGTTATAGGGGTGGTCGGCAGAACGCAAGACAGAAGCATTCGAGTACGACCAATCTGTTGTAGCACCCGCGGCCGTCATGACGGCAAGGTCAATATGTTGCCCTTCACCAGTTCGCGATTTCTGATAGAAAGCAAGAACCGTAGCCACAGCAGCTGAAATAGAAGCAACATCTGTGGCTAGAGTTGTCGGCGGCAGAAGCGGTGATTTAGGTGCTATTCCTGCTTTGAACATCATTCCGCTCATCGCTTCAAGCACATCATCGTTTGCGAGAAGGTCAGCGTACGGTCCAAAATATCCGAAAGGTGTAATAGAAGTGATCACCAAACCAGGGAATTTATTTACAACAAAATCAGGTTTTACTTCTCCAAGGTTTGACCCACTTTCAATCCAAACATCGGCTTCTCCAAGCAATTGAAGGAGCTTTTCTGATCCTTCTTCCGTTGCGCAATCTATAACAACACTAGATTTGTTTGCATTACGCCAAAGAAAACCTAAACTTTCGCCATTAGGGGAGAACGGGGCGACCCTTCGCAAATCTGAACCCTGTGGAGGCTCAACCAAAACAACATCCGCACCTAGGTCAGATAGAAGCCTTCCGCATAATTCGCCACGGTTATTTGTTGTGTCAACGACTCGTAAACCTTCAAGTGGGCGTTCCACTAGTTACCTCCTTGCCCAGCCAACGTTAGAAACAAGTGTTGCAGATTCTGAGTACTCGGCAAAATGGAAATACCCGTCAATTTTTAAATCTATGCGTTGACGTCAACTACGACCCGTCCACGGATGTTTCCTTGCAGGATTTGTCCGGCAACGTCAATAGCATCACTGAGTCCAACGACTTCTGTCATCTGTTCCAATTTCTCAGGATCTAAATCTGTCGCCATGCGATCCCATGCTTGCTTCCTACGAGCAAATGGTTCATAGACAGAGTTAACTCCGACAAGAGTCACTCCGCGTAGGATGAACGGCATAACTGATGTTGGCAGATCAGCTCCCTGAGCCAACCCACAAGCTGCAACACATCCATGAGCGTTCGTTTGCGCTATGGCATTAGCTAACGTGTGGCTTCCTACAGCATCAACGACACCTGCCCAACGGGTTTTCTGCAACGGACGCGGATTCTCTTCACCTAATTCAGACCGATCAACAATTTCACTAGCTCCAAGATCTGTTAAATAACCAGATTCTTCAGGTCGCCCCGTTGAAGCAACAACTTCGTAACCTAGCTTCGCCAGAATAGCGACAGCTGTGCTTCCCACCCCACCAGACGCGCCGGTAACAAGAACGGGTCCTTGACCTGGGGTAACGCCATGCTCCTCAAGAGCTAAAATACATAGCATGGCCGTGTACCCAGCTGTTCCTATCGCCATTGCCTGAAGGGTACTGAAAGCTTCAGGTAGCGGAACCAGCCAGCTCGCATCTAACCGAGATTTTTGGGACAAACCACCCCAATGTGCCTCTCCAACTTCCCAGCCATTGAGAACCACTTTGTCCCCAATCGCATAATCAGGGCTTTCACTGGACGAGACCGTGCCAGCCAAATCAATCCCGGGAATCATGGGATAATTCCGGACAACACCTGGCTTACCCATGATTGCTAAACCATCTTTGTAATTGACAGTTGAATACTCAACATCAATTCCAACATTGTGTTCCGGCAAGTCAGCTTCATTAAGATCTGCGATTTCAGCAGATACGTTCTTCTCTTCATCTTGGGTTAAATAAATGGCTTTAAACATGACAAAGAGCCTAGATGGTCATCACCATTCAAACCACACTAAGAGAAAAAAATAGAAAAGTATTAAAGGTCTTAAATTCTTTTCTCATCGTATGTATCTGGTTCAAGGAAAATAAACTTTGCGAGAGGCTCAACGGCGCGAATCTGTTCCTCAACAGCGTCAACGGCATCGCTAATACCTGAAGAAGAAAAATCGTCTCTAAATTCTATTTTTGCTGCTATGAGCAAGGTCTCTGGACCAAGATATTCTGTCCTCATCCCGATGAGCCGTACTACATGGTGGGAGTTAGTGATAGCTGCTTCAATTTTGGAGGTTTGCTCGGGTAGGGCACTCTCCCCAATTAAAAGGCTTTTCGTTTCGATAGCGAGAACAGCTGCGATTAATCCGAGCAGAATCCCTATAGATAAAGTCCCTATTCCATCCCAGACAGCGTTACCAGTCGTATCAGCTATCAATACACAAACGAAAGCTATGGAAAGACCCATAAGGGCACCGAAGTCTTCAAGCAGGACCACTGGCAATTCCGGTATCCGCGACCTACGAATAAAATTTCTCCAAGAGTGGTTGCCTTTGTACTGCCGTGATTCCTTAACGGCTGTCCGAAATGCATAAGCTTCCATGCACATAGCAAACAAGAGAATAGCTAGCGCCCAACCCAAAGACTCAATTTCATGCGGGTGTTGAATCTTTTCGATACCTTCATAAATCGCATACATCGAACCGAGTGAAAAAAGCACAAGCGAAACTACGAAAGCCCAGAAGAATCGTTCTCTCCCGAAGCCAAATTGACGTTTAGCCGACGGTAACTTCTCAGAACGCTTTTTTCCTAGAAGAAGTAGAGCTTGGTTACTGGTATCAGCGAGGCTATGAACCGCTTCAGCAAGCATCGCCGAAGAACTCGTAATAATAAAACCAAAGAGTTTCCCTATCGCAATCGTAAAATTAGCAATGAAAGCAGTAACAATAGTCTTTGTCCCCCCGGTTGCTGCCATAGCCGATCCTCCTTTAACGGACGCTCCTCTTAGAAAAATTCCCTAAGTGGGAGTGTATTGGGCTAACCTGCCTCTCATGACGATGATCTTCGATACTCCAAAGGACCTGCTTGGCACAGAAGGGACAGAACTTGGAAGAACGGACTGGCAAGAAATCACACAAGAACGAATTAACCTTTTTGCCGAAGCTACAGGAGATCATCAATGGATTCATACCGACCCTGGCAGGGCAAAGGACGGACCATTCGGAGCGACAATAGCCCATGGTTATTTAACCCTTTCAATAACAAACCTGTTTCTTCCTGACTTGTTACAAGTAACACAAGTATCGATGGGAATTAATTACGGTGTTAACAAGGTTCGTTTCCCTAACCCAGTAACTGTAGGTTCACGGGTGAGAGGCCATGGAGCGATTACCGAAGCTACTGAAATAGCTGGGGGAGTGCAAGTGATTGTTTCACTAACCGTGGAGATAGAAAATAGTACGAAACCCGCCTGTGTCGTTGAGAGTATCAGCCGGTTCCTTACCTGACGCTCTGGGCTTAGTCTATTAATAATTCGGATACCCTTGAACTATGGCGAAACGAAAGACGAGAACACCGAAGGTTCCCGCTTCCTTACCTCCAGTACAGCAAGGGTTAGTGAGTCCGAGACGGAATGTCCCAAGTTCCATTACCCGCCCTCCGTACGCCCTAACAGGTGACCCCGGACCATCCATCCTTCCTCTGGTTCGAACACAGAGTGAAATCGAATCAATGCGCAAGGCCGGCTCAATAGCTGCAGAGGTGCTACTACGCGTAGGCGAAAAAGTTGAGGCAGGAACCACAACCGACGAACTTGACCAGGTCGCCCACGAAGAAATTGTTCGTCTTGGCGCATATCCAAGCCCGCTCAATTACAGAGGTTTTCCCAAATCAGTTTGTACTTCAGTGAACGAAGTTGTATGCCACGGGATCCCAGATAGTCGCCAAATGCAAGATGGCGACATTATAAATATTGACGTAACTGTTTTCTATGAGGGCGTACATGGAGATACGTCAGTTACATTCCTCGTTGGCGAAGTAGATGAATATAGTCAACACCTTGTGAATGTAACCCGAAACGCCCTTGACAAAGGGATACAAACTGTTCGTAACGGATCAAGGGTCTGCGACATTGGTCAGGCCATAGAAAAATATGCTCATTCAAACCGATTAAGTGTCGTCAGAGAGTTCATAGGGCATGGAGTAGGGCCAGAATTCCATAGCGCTTTGGCCATCCCTCACTATTACGACCGGCGAGCTGACACGGAACTTCTCACTGGAATGAGTTTCACCATCGAACCAATGCTGAATCTAGGCGGCAACGCTCTCCATATGTGGGACGACACATGGACAGTTGTCACCACAGATGGTCGCAGATCTGCACAATTTGAACACACTCTTGTCGTCACTGACAATGGTTGCGAAATTCTCACCAAGACCTCTTCAGGAACTATTCCGTCAGAAGTTTTCGCTGGATAATAGAGCAACCTGACTGTACGGGTTGCAAAATAAATAAAAATTGGCTTACATATAGAAATGCCACATGAGGGAAAAACCCGAATAACTCTTATCCGTCATGGAGAATCAAACGTTACTGTGGACAGAATTCTTGGCGGTGAGAAGAGTTGCACAGGTCTCAGCGACCTTGGAAGAAACCAAGCACAAGCTTTGAGAGATCGATTAAGTAATGAAAAAACAAATATAAACGCCTTGTACGCGAGCACAATGCCTAGAGCTATGGAAACAGCGAAAATAATTCAACCAGTTCTTAACGTAGATGAGCTACTACTCGATTCAGAACTAGTTGAACACCGTCCCGGCGACGCGGATGGAAAACACTACGATGAACTAGAGAAACTTTTTGGAGAAAGCGACTATTACGGACGACCTCATACGTCTTTCGCTACAGGAGCAGAAAGTCTCCATGGTTTCCACTACAGAGTCTCAACTGCCTTAGAAAACCTCATTGGAAAGCATGTAGGGGAAAGCGTAATGATTGTCTGCCACGGCGGAGTGATAGATGTAGCGTTACGCCAATTACTTGACCTCCCCCGAAGGGGACAATTTGACCTCTGGACATTAAACACATCTTTGACTGAATTTGTAGTTGGTGATGCTGAAACTAAAAGAGGAAGGTGGGTTTTGCTCAGATATAACGACCATGCGCATTTAGCCGGTCTTCCCTTCGCTACGAACACGGATTCGTAGCGAAGATAACCAAGGTAGGGCTCAGGCACCTAAGCTAGAGACGTGCTCACGGAAAAAGACATTGAAAAATTTAATTCGGATGGGGTCATTCACGTCACGAATGCCATTGATGACAAATGGTTAGATTTGCTCGCTGAAGGAATAGAACGAAATAAGACCGACCGAGGTGAATGGTCCTGCGATTACACCCAACCCGGCGATCCGGGGGAATTCTGGGATGATTACTGCAATTGGCAACGTTTCAGTGAATATAGGCAAGTGCTATTTGAATCACCCCTAGCTGCGTTAGCCCAGCAGGTCACAAGGTCAAACCAAATACGTCTTTTCCATGAACACGTACTTGTCAAAGAGGCACAAACGAATGAAATAACTCCATGGCATCATGATCAACCTTATTACTGTGTTAATGGCGATCAATTAGTTTCAACATGGGTGCCACTCGATCATGTTCCCAAAGCAACAGCTATGCGTTTCTTAGCGGGATCTCATCATGGCCCACTGTATGTCCCACGCCGCTTTCAAGACCATGAACCATACGACTATGAAGGATTTCTCGAAATGCCAGTCATCAACGAAAAACACGATGCGCAGCGGATTCATTCATGGGAGATGAACCCCGGGGATGTGCTTATTTTCCACATGCGCACACTGCATGCAGCTGGGGGTAGCAAAGCTCGGAGGAGAGCTTTTGCTGCGAGATGGTTAGGAGATGACGCTATCTATGCCTCCCGACCCGGTCCCACATCCCCTCCATTCCCTGGATTAGATCTAGAACTAGATGAGGGAAACCCAATGGATCATTCACTTTTCCCAATTGTGCAAGGGTAATCAGAAAGTGGTTACATGCCCACCATTCACATCAAGACTCGTTCCGGTGCAAGCCACAGAAAGGTCTGAAGCGAAAAACACAACGGAACCACAGATTTGTTCTGAATCAGGAATAAACCGTAAAGCTATTTCGTTAGCGACCTTGTCATATTCAATTTGGTAGGAAGTCTCGTTTTGTTCAGCGAGGCTATGAAGATAGAACTTCACCGAATCACCAAAAATAAAACCTGGGCAAACCGCATTTACCCTAATTCCGTCGGGGCCAACCTCATGGGCCATGGTCCGAGTCATTGATGTCATTGCCGACTTTGCTGCAGCGTAGGCCCCAAACAAGGGCTTGTTAGTTCTAATAGACATTGTCGAAATATTAATAATCGATCCTTGACCTTGTGATCGCATGGTAGGGAGTACAGCCCTACTCATTTTCAAAGCAGATGTGCAATTAATTTCTAGGCTCGCATACCAAGAATCCAGTTCCATGTCTTCCAGCGTTGCAAACGGGGGTTGAGAAAAAGCGTTATTGACAAGAACATCAATACTTCCAAACTCGGAAAGCGTAGCTTCAATTAGGGCACTAATTTGCTCCAAATCAGTCACATCCGTTGGTATTGCTAATGCATTACCCCCCAAAGCTCTGACTTCATCGGCAACACTTTCTACTTTTGATGGTGTGCGTGCGGCAAGAACAACCGAAGCTCCTTCTTTAGAACAAGCAAGTGCAGCATCACGTCCCATTCCTGGACCAATGCCTGAAATTATCGCTACTCGCCCCTCTAAAAGTCCCATGATGAATCTCTCTTTCTTATGGTTGACCTACCATATCATTCTGATCAGCTTTGGTATGGGGGTAATCCTTCCATTGCCCGAAGTAGGTTGATTCTTTCTGATAGCGGTGGGTGTGTGTTAAACATGTCGTTCATACGTTTGCCTTTATGGCCCTTCTCATGGTCATCGGGTGATTCAATCCATAAATGACTCGTAGCATGTGAAGTTTTTCGGACGACAGTAACATCACGGTCTAGTTTTTCAAGAGCCATACGAATCCCAGATGGGTTGCGCGTTAATTCCACTGCAGTTGCATCTGCAAGTTCTTCTCGGCTACGGCTCACTGCCGCTTTCAACAATCCAGCAGCGAGAGGAGCTAAAACGCTTACAAACAAAAACGCGAATAAAACGATTACCATCTGTGGCCCACCTCCGCTGTTATTGTTGTTCCGTCGGCTTCCACCTAGACCTCCCCAGAACGTAATCCGCCAAAATAAATCTGCAAGTATTGCAACAGCTCCAGCAGTTGCAGCCGCAATGGTCATCACCCGAATATCATAATTTTTGATGTGGGCCATTTCGTGGGCAATAACGCCTTGGAGTTCGTTTCTATCCATTTTTTCTAGAAGTCCCGTAGTTGCTGCAATGGCGGCATGATCAGGGTCTCGGCCTGTGGCAAAAGCATTTGGTGCTGGATCAATGACGATGTACACATCGGGTTTAGGCAAACCAGAAGATAAGGACATTTCTTCCACGAGGTTATGGAGTTGAGCATATTTATCAGGATCAGCTGGAATAGCTCCGGTTGCCCGCAAAGCAAGACTTGATGATTTCCGGTACTGGAAAAAAGTTAACAAGCCTGAGAAGATCAGTGCAAAGATTCCGAATCCAATGAAACCGGTTAAGACAAGCTCTATTAGGCAAGATACGAAAAAAACTAGAAAGAAACTTGCTAGCAGAAGCCAGCGAGTTGATCGTTTATTTTTCTTTTGTAGTTCGCGAAAGTCTGTACTCATACGTTCACATTATGCACCGAACTAGGCTAAGTTGCAGACGTGGAACAAAAGAAGATAATAATTGATACGGACCCCGGTCACGATGATGCGATTGCCATCTTGCTCGCATTAGCTTCCCCAGAACTCGACGTTCTCGGCGTGACCTGCGTTGCAGGTAACGTCCCACTTCATCACACGGCAAGAAATGCGTTACTCATATGCGAATTAGCGAACCGCCCTGACGTCAAAGTATTCGCTGGTTGTGACAGACCGATGGTGCGCAAACTCGTTACAGCTGAAGCTATCCATGGCGAAACTGGTTTGGATGGCCCCAAATGGGAACAACCCAAAATAGAGCTTCAAGAACAACACGCCGTTGATTGGCTTATAGAAACACTCATGGAAGCCGATGATGGAGAAATCACTTTATGTCCGGTAGGTCCACTTACCAACATCTCTATGGCACTCGTGCGAGAACCACAAATAGCTACGAAAGTAGACCAAATAGTAAGCATGGGAGGCGGTTATTTCGTAGGTGGAAATGTTACCCCAGCAGCCGAATTTAATATTTATGTTGACCCGCACGCAGCTGATGTCGTGTACCGCAGCGGAATACCAATAGTTGCCATGCCTTTGGATGTAACACATAAAGCATTAATGACAGAAGAATGGATTCAATCACTGCAAGACCTAGGAACTGAAGTCGGAACCAAATCCTCCCAATTGCTTTCCTTCTATAACCGCTTTGATTTAGAAAGGTATGGAATGGCTGGAAGCCCAGTACATGATCCAGCTACCATCGCATACCTCATCAACCCCGATTTATACACCGGAAAGGACGTGTACGTCGAAATAGAAACACGTTCGAGTTTGACTATGGGAATGACCGTCGTTGACTATTGGGGTGCTCGTAGGAAAGACCCAAACTGTCTATGGGTTTCAGCGGTAGACGACACAGGCTTTTTCGAATTGATGTACGAAAGACTGTCAACATTATAAATCTCCTAAATTCGCTGTTATCTCTGTTGGCAATTCACACAATATGTTGTGCCACGACCATCGAGAACGGTTCTCTTTAAGACTCCTCCGCACGCATAACAAGGTTCGTTCCACCGTCCATAGCAAAGAAGGAACTCCTGATTTTTCCCTTGAACACCTTCTACATTTACGTAATCACGCAAGGTCGTGCCCCCATTATCTAAAGCAATCAAAAGAACATTTTTGATTTCCGCATGAAGCCTCTTGGCCTGGTTTTTAGATATCTTACGAGAGCCCGGATGAATACCAGCGCGGAAACATGCCTCATCCGCATAAATATTGCCCACTCCAGCAACCGGCTTTTGACTCAGCAATTGTGTTTTTACCCTACGGGAACTTTTTTTCAACGCTTCATACAATTGTTCAGGGGTGAATTCCTCTGAGAGCGGTTCAGGTCCTAACTGCGCTAAAGTTCCTTCGTATTCGTTTGGGAGAACGATACGGATCCGGCCGAATCTACGGGTATCTCGGAATCCAAGAATCTTTTCGTCATCCATTTCCCACCATGCGCGCAGGTAAGGGTCGGAAGTTTCTTCAACGGGAATCAACTGTCCAGTCATTCCTAAATGAATTACCAACTCTCGCCCATCATCAAGTCCCAACAATAGGAATTTCCCACGGCGATTAACGGATTCTATTGTCATCCCAATGGCTTCCGTAGCTGGGGAGAACTTAGCCGAAGGGTGACTTCCCGCCGCAATTACTTTATTACCAATTAGCCATGGTTCAAGCTGCCGGCGTATTGATTCAACTTCTGGGAGTTCAGGCATTGTGAATAGTATTCTTCGTCAGATAATTACGCACAAATTGTGATTAGGGCCAATCAGATTAAACCAAGTGCTGATAAAGCTGGAGCATCTTGTCTAACACGTTGCGTGCTTAGTCTTTGACGTACTTCTTCTTCTCCATCAGGGCAATAAGTTACGAAAGGACACCATGCGCACAATGGTCCAGTTTTAGAAGGGAAAGTATCTGAGTCGCATGCCAAGTTAAGTTCGTTCCAGATGTCTTGGAGCTTTCCAATCGGTGCCTTTAGCGTTTCTTCAGATACTTCTGTTTCTATAATCTCTTGACCCAAAAACAACAATCGGGCTTTGTTTGGTAATTCCCCATCGGCTTCTCTAATAGCTGCGGCATAAAGAAGAACCTGATTTAATTTATCACCCGCGAATCTTTTCTTAGGTGGTTTTCCAGATTTGTAATCAGCGACAACTAGCCGCTGATTCTCTTTGTCTACGCGATCAATCACACCTCGGAAAGGAACCCCGCCAAGCATCACCCGCACGTCACGTTCTGTATCTTTGACCTCTACTTTGCTAGGGTCCTCAAGTTTCCAAAGCCCTTCTATAGCATTCCAACTTTTCCACTTGAACTCTTTAATTTCTGCATCGTCTAACTCAAGAGCTAGAAAATCGTCATTATTCTCAATCTTTGGCCATATCTGCGCAGCTAGTTCTTTGGCTCTCTCTTTCGTTCGGCACTCAGGTGCCTCCTGAAGAAGGAATTCCAATACTTCATGGGCGAAAGTTCCCAATAGTGCTGGTTCTCCTGGAGGGTCAGGGAGCTTATCAACATATCGGAATTTCCATTTCGACGGACATTGATCAAACATGCTTGAACTAGAAGAAGAAAGGTATGGAGGGAGATTCCCTCCAACTGTTTTAACTTCATCCACCATCTTTTATGTCTATCAGACCCGTATGACAAAAGATTGCCAACAAGAAATTTTAAATCTTTCTTTACTTTTTCCAAGCCTAAGAAGTGCTTGTTTGGTCTTTAGACCACTAACGTAAAGATTGATACGTACTAAATAAGAGTTAGGTAACCCAATGACCCTCGCAGCGCTTAATACTGGCTCATACAATGTAGTCTTACTACTCCACTTATTGTCAGTAATTTTAGGAACAGGAACAGCTTTTTTCGCGCAAGTCTTGACAGCGAAATACAAAAAATCTTCCGAAACTCCTCAAATCGCTATACAGGCTTTAGGGATGGTTATGTCACCTTCGCTTCTTCTAAGTGGTGTTTTCGGTGGAGCGCTTGTGGGAATGTCCGGCAATGTTTACGATTTTGGTCAATTATGGCTAGTCTTAGCAGGAATTTTCTGGTTGACGGCAGTTGCCGCATCAGCGCTACTTTATAACCCATCATTCTTGACTCTTCCAGATGTGCGAAAGCATGAACCTATGCTTTCAGGCCTTCTACACCTCTCTTTGGTTGTGATGCTCGTGGCAATGGTTTGGAAGCCCGGATTTTAGCTTAAACATCTAACGCTTCTCGGTCGAAAAGAGCGCTTTCTTTCAGCACGAATTCTCTTCGCTTTGCCACATCAGAACCCATCAAAGTCTCAAACATTTTCATAGCTTCTTTTGCCTGTTTGGCATCACTCATTGTTAATCGTTTCAGAATACGAGTCTCAGGATTAAGTGTTGTTTCAGCCAATTCGTCAACATCCATTTCTCCAAGACCTTTAAAACGAACCCATTTGTCAAGAGGGATTTTCTTTTTTTTAGTAACTGTGTCTCGCTCTTCATCTGAGAAAGCATAATATGTCTCCCCGCGCCATTTAGATGAATAAAGAGGAGGAAGAGCGGCAAAAACACGCCCATCTTCTAACAGTGGTTTCATGTAATGAAAGATAAGCGTTAGGAGAAGGCACCGGATATGGCTTCCATCTACATCTGCATCGCAGAGGATAATGATTCTTCCATAACGCACATCATCAATTTCGAAATCTTTGCCACTACCCGCACCGATAGCAGTAATTAGTGCTTGCGCTTCAGTGTTATCAATGACTTGTTTCATTGTGGCTTTCCCAGCGTTAACTACCTTGCCTCGAAGCGGGAGAATAGCCATGTATTCAGCGTCGCGCCCAGCTTTTGCTGGTCCAGCGGCGGAGTCCCCTTCAACAATTAAGAGTTCGCTGTCATCTCCATGCGTTCTACAGTCAGCGAGTTTGTCCGGCATGCCGGTACTACCTAAATTCGCTGCTTTTCTTTTAGCATCTAGAACCTCTTTCGAGGCGACACGATTCAAAATAGCGTTAGAGATTTTGTCTCGGACCCCATTAATATGGGTTTTTTTCCCAGCACCATCAAACCAATCTGAAAGGCTTTGTTTCGTTATTTCATAAACGATGCTTTGGATAGCGGGGGTTCCAAGTTCTTGCTTCGTTTGACCTCGGAATTGTGGTTCCGGAAATGTCACTTTGAGCCCAGCCATTAACCCCTCTTGAACGTCTTCTTTCGATGCGCGGTCATTTCCGGACTTTGCCAATTTGCTGAGTTTTTTCGTCCCAGGTAATAAAACATCGTTAACGGCTCGTGTCATAGCTCGTTCAAGACCGGCTAAATGAGTTCCACCTTCAGGGGTAGGGATGGTATTGACGAAAGAAACAATACTGGATTCGTACCCTTCAACCCATCGCAAAGCTACTTCTACAGTGCATTCACGCTCAACGATCGTCATTTTTCCATCAACGGGAACTTTTTCTTCGAATGTATCTATTCCACTAATCTTGATAATTTCTGAAATCGAATTACTTGAACTCAACGAATCAACCAGATCTGAAAGACCTCCACGGCTTATGTATTCAAAAGGCTCGTTTTTGTTACCTGTTCGTTTATCTTCAACACGCACTTTCATTCCTGGGACAACAAAGCAAGTGCGGGCTACTCGTTCGCAAACTAAATCAAAATCTATTGAAGCATCAGGGTCAAAGATTTCAAGGTCAGGCCAAAATCTAATTCGCGACCCCGTTTTCTTAGTTTTTTTAGTTTTGGCGAGCGTGTGGCTAGCGCGGAATTTGCCATTGGTATTAAATTGCCCGGCAACTCGATCTTGGAAACAGAGTTTGTGAGTGTTCCCATTACGGTCTATTTCCGCTACAAGTTTTGATGAGAGCGCATTAACTACGGACGCTCCTACCCCATGTAAGCCACCAGAAGATGAGTATGCTCCACCACCAAACTTTCCTCCGGCATGCAGTTCGGTTAGGACAACTTCTAAAGCGGATACGCTTCGTTTCTTATGCTTGCCAACAGGAATACCCCTTCCAGCGTCAAGTACCTCCATAGAGCCATCTCGGTGGAGAACAATATCTATTCTGTCGCAGAATCCGGCTGCGGCTTCATCAACAGCATTATCAAAAAGTTCCCACAGCAGATGCATTAGGCCATCGCTACCGGTCCCACCTATGTACATTCCTGGCCGTTTCCTAACAGCTTCTAGCCCTTCTAGAGTTTGAATGGCATCAGCATCATATTTAACCTTATTTGTATTAGTCGTTGTAGCCATACTGTCTCACTTTCTCCTAAGTTCGTGATTCACCATCTTGGGAGTCCAACGTCAAGGATTCGGCGGTCAGTTTTTGTACTAACAAGGTCGCGCTTAGTGGGCTCGATTGGAAGATCTACGGGTACAGGGTCCGCTTTCTTGGGATCATCGTCAGTAGCCATAACGGCGAGAAGAACTTCAGGACCGACAATTCGAGCAAGTACCAAATTTTTCTCTTTCGTAAATTTAGTGATACGTAATCCAGTTCCTCCACGCCCCTTAGGAGTTAGCTCCTCAAATGGGGTTACCTTTGCGGTACCAATATCGGAGATAGTGACAACAGCTCCGTCTCCAAGAGCTGGCCCAGCACCGACAATTTTGACTCCGTCACGGAGTTTCATCCCAACTACCCCCGCAGCATTTCTACCTTGGATACTGATTTTGTCAACAGGGGTACGAAGTGTTTGAGCGTCAGAAGATACAAGTATTATGTCTGCTCCATCAGGGCAGGTGAAAACAGCTACTAACTTATCATTCGGTTTAAGCTTGATAATTTGCTTGCCGCTAGATGTCTCTAACAGTTCAGACGGCGAGACTCTTTTGGCCGTTCCGTTAGTGGTAACAAGAACTATGTTTTCTTCCCCAGGTGAGACAACTGTAAGTAGCTGCTCACCTTTCCCAGTGCCAAAAGCCTTGTCAGCGTTAGTCCCGCGGCTCCTGCCTTTGATCTCAGATAGCTCCATTGATCGAAGCGAAATAGCTCTTCCTTCAGAAGTAATAGCAAAAACTAAACTATGCGTTGTACCTAATGTAGATGCGGCAAGCACATCGTGTTGCCCTGGAGTGGAACGTCGACTTCCTTCTGTCGGGCACCTTCCTACTTTCCCTGATGTAGAGAGGGTGATAAGGCACGGATCGTCTGGGATGTCTTTCTCATCAATGAGAGGCACATCCTCATAAATTGGGACATCTTTCAATGCCATGATTTCTGTTTTTCTTTCAACACCGTAAATATCAACAATTTCTTCAAGTTCTTTAAGAACGATTGTTCGTTGACGTTGCTCAGATCCAAGAATTTTTTTGTATTCGCTGATCCTTGCTGTTAGTTCCTCTCTCTCATCAAGAATTTTTTGCATTTCTAAAGCCGTGAGTCTCCGCAGTTGCATGTCGAGGATATGGGTTGCTTGTATTTCAGAAAGTTTAAGTTCCTTTCGCAATGTCGACTTTGCAACATCCGCATCTTCGGACCCTTTAATAATGGAAACGACTTGATCAATGTTTTCTAGGGCGATGAGTAAGCCTTTAACGATATGTAAACGATCTTGAGCGCGTTCCAATCTGAACTGTGTTCTACGCACAACCACATCTAACCGGTGATCTACGTAGTGTCGACACAAATCATAAACCCCTAGCGTTTCAGGAATGCCGTTTACTAGGACCACGTTGTTTATGCCAAAGGTCTCTTCAAGAGGTGTTTGTCGATAAAGTTCTGAGAGCACAGCTTCCGGATTAACATTAGGTTTAAGAGTTATTAACAAACGAAGCCCAGATTTTCTATCAGATAAATTTTTCGCATCGGTTATCCCTACAAGTTTCTCAGCGACAACGAGCTCATTTATTTTTTTGACAACTTTCTCTGGTCCAACCATGTACGGCAATTCAGTTACGACAATTCCTTGACGTGAGCGTGTTATTTTTTCAAATTCAACTCGAGCTCGGATCCGAAATGTTCCTCTGCCAGTTTTGTAAGCTTCCTTAAGATCTTCGTTAATGATTATCCCACCTGAGGGAAAGTCAGGTCCTGGAAGTACGGCAAGCAATTCGGTAAGTGTTGGTTTGGGTCTTCTTTTTTTCATAACCAACGAGATTGCTTTGAAAACTTCGCGAAGATTGTGGGTAGGCATATTTGTTGCCATGCCAACAGCAATTCCAGTGGTGCCATTTACTAAAAGGTTGGGAAGGAGTCCCGGAAGGCAGATAGGTTCAGTTCCTTCACCATCATAAGTTGGTCGAAAATCAACAGTTTCTTCTTCGATTTCGCGAACCATTTCCATTGCAGCTTCAGTAAGCCTGCATTCTGTGTACCGCGATGCGGCTGGAGGATCATCCAAGCTTCCGAAATTCCCGTGTGGGTCGACGAGAGTAACCATCCGTGCGAAGTCTTGTCCTAGGCGAACAAGCGCTTCATAAATAGCCATATCTCCATGAGGGTGGTACTTCCCCATAGTGTCACCCACGACTCTGGCGCATTTCCGATGTGGATTAGTGGGCCGCAGGCCCATACCAAGCATTGAATAAAGGATTCTTCTCTGAACTGGTTTCAGGCCATCACGGATATCTGGGATCGCACGGGCAGTGATAACTGATAATGAGTACGCTAAGAACGATTCAGACATTTCATCGGCAACAGGTACCGGAATAATCTCACGGGCGAATTCTTTAGCAAATGAAAGTTTCTGTTGGCGAGCCATCTTCAACCTTTCTAAGGGTGTCTGGTGATCATATAATTCAACTAGGACAAGAAAGCAGCGTCCTCTTATATGAAAATAATCCAATACTGACTAGCAATCGTGGCAATTCTGGATATGACGATGATTGGCAAATAATTCTGCCACTTTTAGGAGCCATATGGCTTGACCTTGGCTATTGTCAGTTGTTTACATGCGATGGAGAATAGAAGGTCAACTCTTTTTCTCCAAGAAGAAGAGCGTCAACGCATTCAACTCCTTGCATTAGTGAATGGTCTTGGTTCGAAACCTCGTATTTCCAACCTCCGAACCGGCCGCGGGAGAATATTCCTAATGCCTGAAGGCGTGGAATAACCATTTCTAGTAATTCATTTCTTCCTATAAAAGGAGTTGGGTAGCCAAATGGAAGAAATTTCTTCCACGTACTGGCAATGGCGGCATCTTGAGGGATCAGTTTGATTCTCTTCAGTCCCATAATCGAATCATGGATAACTTCATCGTGATTCACTGGTTTGAGAGAGGATTCTGAAATCTCACACATTAGTGACCATTGATGTCCAGGCCGGGGAACGTTAGAAGGGGCGTAGTTTGAAAAGACGGTAACGCGATAGAAAGGAACGTTGTCTTCAGGGAAATACATCCAGCACTTTGACTGAAGTTCCTCAGGTACTTTCCCATCGATTCCTATTCCAATTATGTGCGTACTAGACCATGTGAAAGAAGAAGATGTTGATTGAAGTTCCTCTTCACCAGTAAGGCTTTCCAAAAGACGTGTTATTGGAATGGTTGAAATGAGTTTCTCATAGCTAAAGCGCTGACCATTATCACAAAAGACGACTTTCTCTTTAGGATTGATTTCAGTAACGCGCGTTCCCATCTTAATTTTGTCAGAAGGGAGGCGGTTACCTAACTCACGCCATATGCTTCCTGTCCCACCTGATTTAGGAAATCTAAAAACCGAGTTGGGACCCCAACCTTTCCGGTCTGATTTAGAAATAACATCTGCGAGAATCTTTTCTTTATCTATCTCTGCGACGCGTTCCCCAGTCCAATCTGTAGAAAGTTCATGAGTCGGGTAGGCCCAAACCTTAAAGTTGTAGGGCCTCATAAACACATCAGCTATTCCGCTTCCAAATGAGTTGAGAATCCAGTCATCAAAATTTTGTCCACCATTTCTTCCAACATTTTCCTTAATTTTTTCAAGCCCTTTGATGCATTGCTCAAGGTCCTCTGGCGGCAAACGCCATAAATTGTTTTGGAAAGGGTAGGGGATCCAACGGTCACGCATCCAAATCCAAGCTTCTCTCTGGTGCTCGATCCATTCACCCTCAAGGAGATCGTCTAAAAGCTTATCGAAATACTCATAGTGTGAGAATAAGACATGACCGCCAAGGTCCCATACGAAGCCCTGACTATCCACCTCGGAAGAAGCAAGCCCTCCAAGGCGCCCTGCTTGTTCTAAGAGCATCCAATCTGAGAATCCAAGTTCTTTTAAACGATGGGCAGCACCCAATCCTGTTGGACCACCACCGAGAACAAGTATCCCTATTTTTTTCATGGGAACTTTCTTGAGAGTCGAACGACTTGGAACATAGCCCGACAGCTTTGAGCAACTGCACCTAGGCCTTTGAAAGACGGGTTTCCATGTGTCCGACTATCAAATCGAACCGGGATTTCCGTCACTTTTGATCCCAGGCGGTACAAAACTCCGGTGATAGCTACGTTAGGGGCGAATGTATCTCTGGGAATTCTGGAAATAACCTTGCTTAGCGTTTCTTCATGAATTAAGCGGAAGGGAATATTAGCGTCTTTTGACTGGCTGCCAAAGAGGATTCTTGTTGTAAGAGCAGCAATCCTAGTGATAATACCACGGGCAATGGTTTGATCCCTGTTTGTACGCCAGCCAAGAACAGCATCGTTGCCGTGACGCAATTTCCAGAAACTAAAGAATTCAATAGGGTCTATCTCGTTATCACTATCAGCTTGAAACACCCACTCAGCTATTTCGGAAGCTTCTCTGTACCCAAGAAGTATCGTTGGCCCGTGTCCCTCATTGAGTTTCGTGATTACTTGAATTTCTTCAAAGGATTGAAATTCCTTAAGTATCAGAGGGGTTTTATCCCAAGACCCATCGTCAATGACAATTAATTCAAAGTTAATTTTGAGGGAGGAAAGTACTTTTAACCAGGTTTCTACGCATAATCGTATACTGTCTTCCTCATTAAAGACGGGGATCACTATAGCTAACTCCCGGCGTTGACGACCCATCTGTTACCGTTCCAAACGTAATGCTGGCCGTTGTTTCGAGATGGAACAACAGGTAGGTGTGCAAGTCCACGATTCTCCAAAGGCAACTAAAGGGGCTTGGTCGCCTAGGTGTTCTTCTATAAGTTGTCGGAGTCCCTTTATGAAAGCTGGATGCGTTCCTACGGTAGGTGTTCTTCGACTGGCCATCCCCAAATTCTTAGCATGGGACACTGCTTTATTGTCTAGGTCATACATTACTTCCATGTGGTCAGAAATAAACCCGATCGGAGTTATCACAACTAGGTCAGTTCCTAGAGATTGTAAAGTTCCAAGATGGTCTATGACGTCTGGTTCTAGCCAAGGAACAGAAGCTGGCCCACTTCGACTTTGAAAGACTAGATCCCAATCTAAATCCGGAGCCACAGTCTCTGAGAGTGTTTTAGAAAAGTCAAGGAGTTGAGATCGGTATGGGCTTGACTTCTCCCAAGTGGCTGGAATCGAATGGGCGGTAAAAATTATTCGAACACGCCCCACGTTTTTCATGTCTATTGACTGAAGAGTTGATGAGAGCCTGTCGCACATTGCTTCGAAAAAACCTGGATGATTCCAATAGAGACGAGCTTTTTTAATGTGAAGATCTTTTACTTTGAGAGAAACAACAGCTTTTTCTAGATCTTCTTGGTATTGCCTGCAACCCGAGTAAGAGCCAAAGGCGCTAGTGACCAAAGCTAGGACATTTCTTTTGCCGTCATTATACAAGTCACGCAAAGTGTCCTTTAGGTAAGGTTTCCAGTTCCTATTACCAAAATATATAGGGAGGTGTATCCCGTTAGAACTGAGTTCAACTTGCAGAGCTGCAATTAATTCTCTGTTTTGGTGATTTATGGGGCTCACTCCACCGTATAGGCCATATTGCTCCTCAACTTGTGCAAGGCGTTCCGGTGGGATATTTCTGCCCGAAGCAATATTTTCCAAGAAAGGTTTGACGTCTTTGCTTTCTTCTGGACCACCGAATGAGGTTAGAAGTATTGAATCAAATTCAGTCACTTTTTCTCCTGGCATTGGGGGCAGTACCAAATAGATCTACCTGCTAACGACGATATCTCAATTTCGTTCGGGCATCTCCTGCAATCAAGCCCGTCCCTTTTGTATGCGTATAACGAATCTTCTCTTTCATTCCCACTGGGCGGTACGTTTCCCTCATCCGCTTTTTGAACCGTCACGATACGATTCAGCTTTCTTCCCTTCCGGAGAAGATCAACAGTTAAATCCCAGAGATCCTCTCCATTCTTTTCTGACAAAAGGTTACTAGGGGTTTCGGGGTGAATGCCGCACAAGTAAAGGAGTTCAGATCGGTATACATTCCCGATTCCCGCCAAGAGGCTTTGGTCAAGTAACGCTGCTCCTATGGGTTTCTTAGAAGACGCAAGGCCCTTTATGAACCTTCCAGCTCCTCTAGCGCCTAAACGTAAAGGGTCGGGGCCAAGTTTAGAAATGATTTGCTTTAGATCATCTGCAACCACCATCGCACACGTTTGTGGCCCAGTTAAGTGCCACGATTTCAATTCATTTGATAGACGCAGTCGAACCGTTTCCGGTGGGGGGAATTCAAGACTGGCAGGGCGGAATTTGCCGATAAGACCCAAATGGACGTGGAGAATATTGCCACTTTCCCAATAGCAAAAAAGGTGTTTTCCCCATGCTTCTGACTTCACCATCTGTTCGCCATCAACTAAAGCCGCACCTTCTGAAAATCTGCCTTGGGGCGAGTCAACAGATACTGGCTGGCCGACGAAATCTTTCCTAAGGTCAGCAGCTAAACGATGGATAGTGTGTCCCTCTGGCACAGTCACGAACGCTAGCGCCGATCCGAAGGAGTTGCTACAGGAAACGTAATTCTAAAGAAAGTCAAACTGATCATGGGTCTTACGGTCTCGACCTTTTATGCAAGGGGTGATCATGAAGGCTCTATTGCTTGCTGGAGTGCTGAGCCTGTTAGATTAGTTTTGCCTTTGGCTTGACAATTTCGCAGTAGAAGAGGAGAGCAAGTGAATTTCGCAGTGGTCCTTTTCCTTCTCGGTGTTCTAGTTATCGGTTTTGCCTGCACCTATCTAATGCGGACCCCATTTGTCTTCGAGGAACGACTAGTTTTCGGTGCTTTCTTAGGGACAGTACAGGTTTCTCTTCTCGGGTTTTTCGTTGCTTGGTTAACCAAAGTAGATGGACAAATGGTCCTTATCACAGAGGGAATACTTTTCGTCGCGTACTTGCCGCTAATGAAAAGAAGGTGGTCGGTCATTAGAGCAGATGCAGAAAATTTTTTTATACGGTTCGGACTCAACTGGAAAGATAGCTCCAGCCCCAAAACCACTCTTTCCCTGATGCTTGCAAGCGCAATTGTTTCAGCAAGGATCCTTCATATATCGTTCGGGAAGTCAGCAAGCGGCGGGGTAACGGTATCGCACCTCTCTGTGTTCGGCGACTGGTCCGCTCATCTTGCGTACGCTTCTTCATTTGCTTACGGTCACAATTTCCCGCCAGAACTTCCTACTGCCGCCGGAGAAAGTTTTTCATACCATTTTGGAGTTGATTGGTTTGCGGCAATGTTAATTCCGTTAGGGGCAGACGTTTTCGCAGCTATGCAGGTATCCACATTTTTTTTGGCGACATTTTTCCCAGCAATCCTGTATCTTGGCTGTCGCCGGTTCACATCAAATAGCCGTGCGTCGGTTTTCGCCGTGGCTACTTTCCTTCTTTCAGGTGGAACAGGTGCTTTATACCGGTTTCTCTTTGTTGATTTACCAGAGGGAGGTATCAGCGTATTGGGGAACCTCCCACGGAGCTATGCCTTTGATGGTTTTGACAGAAACTGGGTTGATAATGCGGTAACTGGGTTTTTGTATCCTCAACGACCAACACTTATAGGTTTTTCCGCAGTCATCCTTGTCGTAATCTTGCTGTGGGAAAACAGGAAGGTGAAAGTTTCGGGGACTTATATATTCGCCGGAGTGCTCACTGGGCTATTACCGTTTTTTCATGTTTTTGCTTTCGGTACTCTCATTCTGCTAACTGCCATGTGGGCGGTAATTCACCGACGAAAATATTGGGGGTTATACCTTTCCCCTGCGTTGGCGATAGGCGCCCCTATCGTCATTTGGCAGTGGCCAGATCGCGACGGAACTGTTTGGCATTTCCTATGGATGCTGGGGAAATCTTCGTGGAATAGCAACCCATGGGATTTTCTCTGGTTCTGGCTGCTCAATACTGGCTTGTTCATTCCTTTAGCTCTTTGGGGGGTAGTTAGGTCAAAGAAGGAAATAAGGAATCACGCATTTCCTTTATTCAGCCTATTGGTGATCCCCAACATCGCTATTTGGCACTTTTGGCCAGGGAACAATGCTAAGTACGTAATTTTTTTCCTCCTTCTCGCATCTCCATTCGTAGGTGAAGCACTTGAGAAACTTTTTTCAGCTGGAGGCATAAGAGCATTTGTCGCTGTCGGTCTGATTCTCTCATTAACTTTGACCGGAGCTTTGGATATTTGGCGATCTATGGATCAGACAACTGACCCGTATCCCGTTGAATACTTATCAGGAACCGACATTAGTGTCGGAGAGTGGATAAAGGACAACACAGACCCTGACGCAATTTTTGCCAGTGCAAACACCAATACTCATCCTGTCCGAGTCCTAACAGGGAGAAAAGTCATCTCCGGTTCTCCAGGTAGGTTAAATGATCTTGGCAAAGACTGGTACGGCCGAGATCAGGATCTTCGAAAAATCTATGAAATGGCTCCGAACTTTGAAGGGACCATGGCCAAGTATGGGACCGACTATGTTGTTTTTGGACCATTGGAAAGACAACAGTATGGGTTTGCTAGTCCGAAGAGTCGTTGGGTTGAAAATGATGAGATGCCTGCCGGCATCAAGATCGTTTACGATCTGGGCGGTTACCAAATTTACGATGTTAGCGAGATGCAATGAAAAGGCCTTTGAATGTTCTCAAAAAGCTAAACAGCGGTGATTCATTCGAAGCAAAAAAAATCGTCTTGAAACGGGTGGTGCTAGCACTCATTTTGTTTGTGCTAGCAACGAGATTGATCTCGTTAGGAAACCGCCCTTTTCATCATGACGAGAGTTTGGATGCATGGTTCTCTCTCCGTTTCCTAGACGGGAACTTTGGTGGATACGACCCGGTATACCATGGCCCACTGAGGTTCTACATCACCGCTGGCTTTTTCTGGCTGTTCGGAGAATCAGATTTTACCGAAAGATTACTAGCTGCTATTTCCGGAAGTCTTCTTGCTTGCGTTCCATGGTTTTGGCGTAAGCAGTTAGGTTCAGTCGGGACGGTTTCAACAATTTGTCTGTTCGCTGCTAGTCCAAGCATGTTGTATTTCTCAAGGTTCGGCCGAGAAGACATGTTTTTCCTATTCGCAACTGCAGTTTTTGTAGCCCTATTTTTCGCGTTCCTGGAAAAACCTAAAGGATGGCACCCGAGTGCTTTGCTAGTTTCAGTTGTTGTTGGGTTGGCAATAAAAGAATCTGTGCTTCTCTCAGTTTTTCTTTTCGTCACATTCCTCTTTCTCCTCATTGTTCAGGAAAACCTAATTGCTGCTACCAGAAAAGACATTTACTTCCAAAGCGACCAAGACCAAACGTATGCTATTCGCCGGTGGACTCTTCTTACCGGTTTGGGAAGCATGCTGGCCGTTTTCTTATGGGTGGGGAATAGCGGGGGAAGAGGAACGATCGGTAAATTGACGCTGTACATAGCTTCAATTTCAATTTTGGCAGCAGCAACCTTTACCTTTGCTGTGATTCGCAACGGAGAGTCACCTCCGGTCACATTCGTCAAATCTCTTAAAGCTCCAACTCGTTTTCAGTGGCTAATAACTCTAGTAACCCCAATCGTGATTTTTGTAGTCATCTTCTCCCAATTCTTTACATCTTTCGCTGGTCCCAAAACCTCCTCTGCGCCGCATGGGGCTCTCCGTAACGGCTTAACAGCCGGATTTAACTATTGGACTAGTCAACAGAAAGAAGGCAGTAGAGGGGACTCACGATGGCAGTACTATTTAACACTTTTATCAGCTTATGAATGGCTCGTAGTCATTCTTGCTCTGCTAGGGATCTGGGGAGTTCTACGCCGACCGAACCTCTTTGGCCAGATCATGTTGTGGTGGGCTGGAGGGAACTTGATACTGTACTCCTGGGCAGGAGAACGAATGCCTTGGCTCATAATCCATCCCCTTCTCCCATTGATTGTTCTTGCAGGTTTAGGTTCTCAATTTCTATGGATGAAAGCTCGCTTTTGGAAGTTCAGGAATGCACTGATGGTAGTTCTCAGCATCTGCGCTATTTTTTCAGCTACACAGAGTCTCTTTACAAGTTACTCCAGAGGTAGCGAACCTCAGGAATTGTTTGTTCAAGCAGGGCAAGCAACTCCAGAAGTAAAAGCTTGGAGTGAACAACTTTATGATTCAGATCGCGTCCATTACGCTGAAACCGGGAATCACTTAATTGTTCAAATAGATAGTGACGTCTATTGGCCCTATGGCTGGTACTTACGTGATTTCCCAACATCGACATATGCAATAATCGAAGATGGAAACGCACCTGCGCCGGAACTAAGTCCGGACATACTCTTCCTCCCGTATTGGGACACAGAACTAGTAAATCTTCGAATGGATGAGTACGAGACTTTTTCGTATAACCACCGATGGTGGTGGGTTCCAGAATTCGATGCAGGAATTTCAAATATGGTTGAGATTCCCAAAGCCATTTCACGTTGGGGGAATTGGATGTGGAGCCGTGAACCATGGATTGATACAGGTAAAGGTTCTGCTAAATGCCCAGCTTCGCTAAGTGGAAAGGTAATAATAAAAAAATCTGTGATTGAAGAATCACGGAAATACGGTGTTTGGAATAACCCTCAGGACACAACTCTTCCAAGCTATAGCAACGCTTGCAAAAACCTTTCGTTTTCTCCATGATCAACGGCTTAATTTATTTAGTGATCAATGCCTGATTGTCATTAGTTAACGTCCATAGTGCTTCTCGGTCAACGATATAGATTTTGTTCAACCCATCTTCAAGAACGACATTGAGCCCTGGATGGTCGTCAAATGAAAGTAAAGCTTCTTCGTTCCCAAATCGTCTCTCCTGGGTGCCGACTATGACGTAGCTAACGTTGTATGTCAGAAGGAACCTTGTCATGAACTCTGGGTCAGCGACCTGATAGAAACTCTGCACGTCTCGTTTCCGTTCGGTAATCATGTTTTGGTAGCTGAGACGTTGTTGTCGCTGATGAGAAGACCAACCTAGAACAGCGGGAAGGCCGGTATGAGTCGCTATCCTACCATTCCAGTCATAGCTATCTCCAGTCCACTCAACAATTGTTGGACTACCTGCAACTGATTCTCTTAACCATTTAATAATAGTTAGATCTTCTCCGATTGGAATTAATGAAGCAGGGGCTTCTGAGCCATTATCGTAACGTACAAGCACCGGATTTTCCTCTAGATAGGCAATGCCATTTAAACCCTTTGATCCTGTGGAGAACCGGTCATCAAGTCTCGGGCCAATGGACGAAAGAGGGTATACCAACCCTATGAGAAGAACGCAGGCCATAGCGGCCACCCAGAAACGAGTAGATGGGTAATAAAACGAACGTGACCTGACTTTATACTTCTGTGCGTATACCCACACTTCCCAAGCAGCGATCGCTGACGCGACTGAAAACAACAACCAACCCTGCAGCCAGAATTTAAAGACAGTGTTCATTCTCGCCACGTCGTTGTTAATAGTGATAATTTCCGGACCTGCTAAAACCATGAACCCGAAAGCAAATAATGTGAGAGAACTTATGCGGGCTACAGCATTGCTACCAGAACGGATTTCGATCAGGGCGAAATAGGAAGCTGTTACTGCTCCAAGCACGGATAAAGCGAAGACCCATCCAATCATCACGCCCAATAGCGGCATGATCCCAAGGAAAATAAGCACTGCGCCCCACCTGGTTATCAGCAAAGAATGCTTTGAGAAGAAATCACCGGGCTCTATCAATACGTAACTTCTTTTCTCCCGGTTTTCGAAGAAAAGAGTCCCGAAATAAGCAACTGCGATAAAGAGAAAGATCCCCCAGTGCGAAACAAAATCGCTGAATGGCGAAACCCAACGTGAACGATGTAATCCCAGATCAAACGTTTGGTTATTTCTTACAAAAGGGAAAACCAGAATTAAGTGAGCCGAAATTGCAATAGATAAGTGACGGAGTAAAAGTAACAAGCGAAATCTAATGCTTGGTTGACTAAACAACGCTGCGCAGGCAATAAAAAATACAAAGACCGGGAAAAGTAATACCAACCCACCACCGGATGCAAAGAAACTCAAAGAAATGCCTAACCCGATCATCACCCAAGCCCCAGATTCACCTAAGTAGCTGGACTTACTCCTTGTGGCGGATTGAACGTTATGAACGGCCGCTCCATATAGAAAACAAATCGCTGATATTAACGCTAACGTTGGAAAATCCCAGGTATTGCTCATTCGAACAGCGGATAGAGCTAATCCAATCACAGTCGCCAGCAAAGCGGGAGTTTTTCCAGTTCCCTTCCGGCAACTGAGAACATAAGCTAAACATAAACAAAGTATGAGGCCAAAAAGTGGCATGCCCATAAGGTGCGGGTGGAGGTCCCCAAATAAGAAAGTAAAGAAAGGGAACTCGGTGATATCGAAATTCCCGCTATTCACGCGACTTGGACCCCACCAATCAAAAGCTTGAACTGCTGCGCCATTCATCCACTCCCAAAAACCCCCAACAAACTCAATCGCAGAACCAACTAAGGGCCAATCCGAGAAAAAATTCCAAGAACTTGCTCCTCTGAATCGCTGATGGTGACGTCGTACCGCATCAAATGTGCCTAAGAATCCGAAAAGCGAAATAGCGAGCGTGCCAAATATCAAAGAATTTTTAAGACCTGATGAATTCGCGTTCACGTCCTGATTCCCGTATTTGATTAAATTCAAAGCCAGCGTCCACACTCCCATCACCGCCAGAGCGACAAAAGTAGCTACACCAAGTTGAAAAGCTACTTCAGGTAGAACCCCGATAGTAAGCATGGGGACAGCGAGGAGGAACCAACCAAAGTAGTAATAATTCATGACTCCACCTGCAAACCATGGATCATATGGAGGAAGGTCACTTGACCTCCCTATTGCAGTCAGATAACCCAGTTCCATGGGTTTCTCCCCACCACGGTAAGACTCCCACAAATCCGGGTTCATGTACCTAAGGAGAAGCACCGAGAAAAAAACCACAATGAAAACCAGTTCAGTTAAGACCCATATCTTTCTATGAGTGATGGCAAGTTCAATGAGGTATTCCCGTTTTCTGTAGCCATTCCAGAGTCCAAAGGCACAAAGGGAAAACAGGGCGAATAAGCACGTTGTTTTGCTGAAGTCTGCAAGGTCCCACGAAACCACAACCCAAGCAAACATCCCAGTGGAAACGAAACCCAATATTTTACTTAACCCGTAACCGCCATCTTTAAAGGAACTGAAGAGAGATAACGACCATGGAAGGACAAGAAATGAAGATAGTTGGAGCCAAAGGAACCACCATAACCAACTGAAAGAAGCAAAGATTCCATCAGGGGAGAACCTTTCGTTAAAAGTTGACCCATCTTGGAGGTTCTCGTTTACCTGAGGTTGGAGCATTAAGGCATTCCATGCTCCAACTTTTGGTTCTAGATTCGGAGCTTTCGCAGCAGCGTATGGATTTAAGATCTTCCGTGCTTCACCAAGACTCCAATTAGGTGCCTTCTTCCAAATCGTGACAGTGGGATGATCGTAAACTGAAAAAGTTTCTTCAACTATCCGAGAAGGTAGATCTACGCCAAAAAGCGAAGGTTTGTTCTCAAAGGTAGCGACATGGTCAAATCCTAAACCTCCGGTAAATAATGAACGATAATACGCTGAAGTCGCCGGGTATTCTGCGGGTAGGCGCGGTATAGCATCGTGAAGTCTATTGCTGGCTTCAACAATGTAATCAATTTGATCTAATTTGCTAAGAAGAAGTTCAGGTTTCGTCACACCGGTTTGTGGATCCACCCAACTATCCGGGCGGAAAAGGTCCAATTGGATAAGCTCGTATTCCTCTGCAGGCATACCCTGACTTCTCAAAGGGAGAGAATCATCCCAAAGCTGTGAAGATAGTGTCGACCCTGTTTCAATGTTTTGGTTAATCCAAGCACTCGCCTCTATTCTTGGGTGCGGCGAGTTATAAATCCCATTGACAAAAGCGACACCCCAAAAAATAGATAATCCCAAACAGAGACTTGCCCCGATCACCGCCGATTTGCCCAACAATCCGGAACGGCCATGTTCTTTAAATCGGCTTACCCCGTAAAGCCACAGTCTGTATATCCCATATCCACCGAAAACGATAACGGTTGGGTACATGGGCAATAGATAACGTATAAGAGGATTGAATTGCTGGGCGACGAGACCAACCATTACAACAACGAAAGACAAAGGTGCTAGAAGCATAAAATTGCTCCTGCGAATAATTTCAGCAACCCCCAAAGCTAAGCCGATACAAACAGCAATGCTTATAGCAGGACCCATCCCTGACCAAAAAATAGACTCCAGTGGGTAGAAGAGCTTTGTCCGTCCGACCCATTGCACAATCCAGGGGTAGTCTCCTCCGCTACTAACCGCCTCTAAATAATTCAGGTCAGAAAGGAATTCTTTACTTAGTTTACCCAACCCATCAAAAGCGTACGGTTGAAAAATTCGGAAGGTGAAAATCGCTGAAAGGCCAGTGATTGATATCAAGGAGGTAATTTCAGTTATATGGGCAATTCCCCTGTTCGGTTTTCTTGGTGATGCCCGATATTGGAAGAAGGCAATGAGATAGACCGTCAATGGGACGACGAAAACGAAAACGGCAGTGAATTTGGAAGCGATTGCCATCCCGATAAGAGCACCAATAAAGGAAGCTCTCAAGAGAATCCCCTTACTGCGTGGAGGAGCATTCGAAAGTGTTGATTCGTTGATTCGGTAAAGATAAATGGATAAAAGCACAACAGCAGTTACGAAAAATGTCACCCATGATTCGGCTCCATGGAAATGACTGTATTGGATATGCAACGGGGTGAAAGTCAGCAAAATAGAACTCAGATACCCTACAGTCCGGTTAAAAAGTGCTATTCCGAGAAGATAAATAAGGAACACTGTGCCTGTATCTAGAAGTGCGGAAAGCAATCTTCCAACAAGTTGCACCTCATAGCCGCTGTTGAAAGATTTCTCTTTGATGGTATTCCCATTTGCATCAACATTTTCGGCAAGAAGATTAATACCTGCTTTGTCAGCATACGAAACAAGATTTCTTGGGACGAAGGAATCATTTTCAAGAAATTCAGCAACGGCTTTCGTAGTGAACAATGGAAGCGTTCCATAAACCCACGTATCGCGATATTGATAAGGATTCATCTCAGAACGATTCGTGTCAAAGAAGTCAATTGGGTTCTCCCAATCAATATCTGCTGTGACGATGCTCCAGTATCGTTCATCAGGGTGCTGATGGGTTCCTTGGTCCCAGTTAAGATTCCAAACACGCAACGTGAACGCAAGGAGAAGTAAAAGAATCAAACCTAAACGGCGAAGAAAGGTCTTGTGGTTTCTAATGCAACCCATCAAAGCGGTCATGCTAAAGACTAGAACGTCATCTTAGGTTCAATGGAACTTTGAACGAGTTCCTTGCAACAGACTCTATTAACAGCATGATCACATGACTTGATTTAAACCCAACTTAAACACATGACCTGTTATTTCTTTCAAGCCGGTATTATCTGATAATGGCTGGCAATGAAACAAAGACAGAAGAAACGGTCGTCACAGTTCTTGAAGTGACTGACGCTGCTTTAGCAAAAGTGCTTGAAGTCCGTTCAGAAGAAGATAATCCTCAATCAACTGGATTGCGAATCAGGATCACTGGCGCAAACGGTCCAGAATTCTCCTACGATCTTTCATTTGAAGATGTAAGCGAAGCTCAAGCCGATGACCACATTTATCAAGTGGATGATTTGGTTGTGATCATCCCCAAAAAGAATCTTGATGACCTTAACGGCGCAACACTTGACCTTCCTAGCAATCCGATGCAGGGAGGTTTGGTGATACGAAACCCAAATAGGCCAAACATGCTTGAAGGTGCAGATATTGAGCTTTCAGGTACGCCCGGCGAGAAACTTCAACAGTTGCTTGATCAGCATATAAATCCTTCACTAGCCGCCCATGGCGGATATGCCGAACTAAAACAGATGGAAGGCACCGTGGCGCACATACTCATGGGAGGTGGATGCCAAGGATGTGCGATGTCTGCAGCTACCCTTCGCCAAGGCATTGAAGTAATGATTGCTGAAGCAATTCCTGAAATCACAGAGGTCGTCGACGTAACTGACCATGAAGCAGGAGAGAATCCCTTTTTTGAGCAGTGAATAGCTAGTGGTTATAAACCTTCAGGAAGGTTGGCTAGAACAGTTTCTGTTAAACCTTTTGCGTCTAATCCCAAAGAAGACAAAAGATCTTCTGGGTCCCCTTGGTCAATGAAAGATACTGGAACACCTAACACGTGGATTTTCGGAGTACGTCCGGGGAGATTACGGAGATGACCTGCTATTGCTGAACCAACACCCCCTTCAGCTACTCCATCTTCAATGGTCACTACGATTGAATGCCGATGCGCATCGGCAATCATCTTTTCATCAAGTGGAGCAACAACGCGAACATCCCAAATGGTAGATGAAAGCTCATGTTTAGAGAGTAAGTCAGATGCCTCTACAGCTGCAGGAAGCATCTTTCCAACAGAAAGGATGCATACGTTAGTTCCTTCCGTAACGCGCCTAGCTTCTATCCCGCTACCAACTTCAGATTCGCTAACAAAAGGAGCGGGAGTTCTTGGGTAGCGAATTGCGATTGGTCCGCTAGTGATCTCTAATGCGTCCGAAAACATTTGTTGTAACTCTTGATAGGAAGATGGGGCGAACATAGTCATCCCTGGGACCTTAGAAAGAAGCATCATGTCAAGAAGGCCATGGTGGGATGCGCCATCCGGACCCGTTATCCCAGCTCGATCAATGCAGAAAATAACAGGTTGCTCGTGCAACGCTACATCAAAATTTATCTGATCAAATGCTCTATTTAGAAACGTAGCGTAGACGGCGATCACTGGTCTCAATCCACCCATAGTCATTCCTGCAGCAGCAGTAACAGCGTGCTGTTCAGCGATTCCTACATCAAAGAATCTCTCTGGAAAACGTTCAGAGAATGGTAATAGCCCAGTACTGTCAGGCATCGCCGCGGTTATTGCAACTAGGTCAGATCGGCTCTCTGATTCTTTGATAAGGATCTCAGTGAATGCTGCCGTGTAACTTCCAGGTTTAGGGTTGCCAATATCGTGAAGGCGTTTAATTGGGTCATTTTCCGCAGGACCATACCCTCTCCCTTTTTCGGTTAGCACGTGAATCACGGTTGGTCCCTCGAAACCAGCAGCATTTCTGAAAGCCTTCTCTAAAGCTTCAATGTTATGACCGTCAAACGGTCCGTTATATCTGAGCCCGAGATCTTCAAAGAAAGACGTTGGATCCCAAATTTCCCTCACAGCAGCTTTAGCTGCATCAATGGCGCGCTCTACGGATTCTCCAAATGGGAGGAGGCCTGTAACTTTCTTTTCCAGTTTTTCTTGTTGTTCTAGGTATTTAGGGTTATTTCTAAGCTTTTTTAAACTGTCAGAGAGAAGAGAAACTGTAGGGGCGTATGAACGCCCATTATCGTTTAGGACGATAATTGCGTTACTTCCAGAATGACCCAAATTATTCAACCCTTCAAAGGCCATGCCCCCAGTAAGGGCTCCGTCACCAATGATGGCTATGACTCTGCGACCCTCTCCATTTTCGCTAGCTTGAGCAGTGGCGATTCCAAAAGCGTAACTTAAAGCAGTGGACGCGTGACTATTTTCTATCCAGTCATGTTCAGATTCGGCTCGGCTAGGGTAACCAGATAATCCCCCTGGTTTTCTAAGAGAACTGAATCCTTCCAATCTTCCAGTGAGAATCTTATGCACGTAAGCCTGATGACCGGTATCCCAGAGCATGATGTCGCGTGGCGAATCGAATGCTCGGTGAAGCGCTAATGTTAATTCAACCACTCCAAGGTTGGAGCCAAGATGCCCTCCATTCTCCTGCACAGTTTTAACAATGAAATTCCTTATTTCATGACTAAGTAAAGCCAAATCGTTATAGGAAAGTCTTCTCAAATCTGCAGGGCATGTTATCTGTTCAAGCATCGGACTCTCCGCTATGGGACTTATCGTACCAATAGGTTATCGCGAGAATCTGCCTAGAGGACTATCGAATCTGACACTACGGTTGTGCGTTCGAGTTACCCATGGGGCACAGGCCAGATTTTCTGTTCAGTCCATGATTGTAAACGGGTCCCCACTACATAGCCGAGGTATAGGACTAGAACTCCTCCGACCGCATCAATCCAATAATGGTTAGCGGTGACGACAATGGCGAAAAGAGTAACTGCAGGGTAAAGAGCCATAGCGAAGTTCATACCAACAGTTTCCAAATGCTTTCTAACAGCTAGGTAACTCCATAAAGCCCAAGCAAAATGGAGACTAGGCATAGCTGCGTATTGGTTTGAAAAACTTTCCATAAGACCCGAATCAAAACTCCATAAACCCCCATACTCTGCCATTGTGTCTAAGAAAGGGCTTTCTACACAAGCACCCACAGGGCGGCAATTTCCTAAAAGCCTAGGAGGCATTAGAGGGAACGTAGCGAATCCGATTAGTGCCAGACCTGTCGTTGTTAACCCAACCGTTCTCCATTTTGGATAATCAAGCGGCTTTCTTATGTATAGGAAAAGTAACACTCCCAATGTCACACCAAAGTGCAAAGTCCCGTAGAAGATGTTCCAGAACCTAAGAAACCATTCCCAATCAAGAAACCATCTCTGTATATCTGGCTCTAAATACAACCCAAAGAACTTTTCGAAATCAATCATGTATTCGGCATTTCTATATGCCGTCTCAGCGCTTACAGATGCCGATCCGAATTGATTCCTAACCCATGAATAGAAAACATAGCAAATACCAATTAAGAGCAATTCGCGCATCCATAGCAATTTGTTCGGTGGGTAACGTTTAGAAAGCTCTTGGGTTCCCATCGATACCTCTCTGTTATATCTCAGTGAGAGAAGGATCTTCCCCGTTAGGTTCTTTTCTGCCACCAAAGATAAGGAGAGGAAAGCCGATCATGCTTCCAACCAAAGTCATGGCATAGATCGCTAGACCTAACGCGAGTGCCTGCTCGCTTGGAACGTTAATTCCGGATAGTAACACAACTAAAGTTCCCTCACGGACTCCAAGCCCACCTATGCCTAGTGGAAGAACTTGAATTATGAGCACTGCTGGGATGAAAGCCATTAAGGCAGTCAATCCGACTTGGTCAATTGCTAGAGCTTCAACTGCGCATCCAGCTGCTAGAAGAAGCATAAATTGATACGCGAATGCAGAAAGTATTACTTCTCTAGCAGCTTTCGGGTGCGCGCGCAGCTTTTCTATCCCTAAATGGATTGCGTTTGCGAATCGGAGTACTCCCTCACGGTTACGGAGTCCTTCTCCAATTCGAGCATTGCCAAGAAGGAGGATCACCAGACCCAGTCCTAGAAGTGTGATAAATCCCACAATCAGCGGAATTTTCGTTGATTTCCCCAACCCTGTTAGACCAGGGTTAATAGCGAATCCGATAAATGTGATGATTGGAAGTACCAGCCACCCACTTAGTCGTTCAAAAACTACCGAAGTGAAACTAATCGGGCCATCATCAGTATCGCGAGTTAGCCTACCAACTCTTACGACATCTCCTCCAACGGTTGTCGGAAGGAAATTGGAAACAAATTGTCCGGACATATAGTGACTGAACAAACGACTGAGAGGTTGGTGTACATCAAGTGCTATCAAGACTCTTTGCCACCGTACAGCTCCTAAAACAAACCCAGCTATCGTAAATAGAAAAGCTCCAACAGTCCAAATAGCAGTCTGGCTGTTCCAGTCAGGGAGTTCATCCCAGTCAATATCATCCATTGAAATGATTACAATTAGTAGTAGGGCGACACTCAGCCCAATCCGTAAAGGAACCGTAATGTATTTACTTTTCCACCAGTGAGTTTCCTCACTATCATTTGAGGCATTCGGTTCAGAGTTCATCTTCAGGTCAGGCCATTCCGCGTCTAAATGCAGGTAGATTAAGTCATATAAGTAACCTAGATAGGGTATTGGCAGTACACGCAGATTCACCGGATATACCTATTTAATTGACCATAAATAGCGTAAAAGCCTGAAATCTAGGGGATTGCGTAAAGTTAATTTGGCCCCGAAATTTAAACTCTTTCCAAAAACCGTTTCCGGTATACGATAACTCGCGTTACCTGACCCATAGCGATTTGTAGATCTTCATCACCATCTCGTATTTCAAATGCACTCACTTGGAAAGTAAGTCTCCTCCCATCAACCCGAGTTAATAGGGCACTTACTCTAACTTTTGCGCCCAGACCGGTCGGATTAACGTGGTCAACGCGGACCCGCATCCCAACAGTGGTTTCTTCGTCAGAGATATGGTCCTTCACTGCGTTCATAGTTTGAGCTTCGCACCAAGCAATCACTCTTGGTGTAGCAAGGACAGGTACGTCTCCAGAAGTTAAAGCGGTCGCTAAATCTTCCTCCGTCACGACGTAATCATCAGATGCTGGAATAGGTGGTTCCAATGCCATACTTGTACGATACGCAAATAGGTCAGTGCTTTGTCGGATGGGGCTAAGGAGTTCTGAAACAGTACTATTGGTAATATGGGAAATGAAATGATTGATAAAGAGTTGATAGAACAAACTCTGGCGGAAGCCGTTAAGAACGGTGGAGATTTCGCTGAAGTTTTTGTTGAAGACAAACAGTCCTCCTCGGCGTATTTTGATGATGGAAAAGTAGAAGAACTAACATCAGGCCGAGACAGGGGAGCGGGGATTAGAGTGGTTGTTGGAGAAACAACCGGTTTCGCCCACACTGCAGATCTGACCCAGCAAGGACTCCTTGCAGCGGCAAGATCTGCTTCGGTTGCAGCTCAAAGCAAAGGTAAACAAACCAAGGTAAAGAAATTGACCAATGCCCCTACTCCTTCTCCAAATCCCGTCTTGATGTTGCCTGAGAATGTAGAAAAAATAAAAAAAGTTGAGTTGTTAAAACGAGCTGACGAAATGGCTAGAAATCAAAGCAATGCGATCACTCAAGTTTCAGTTAGGTACGGGGATTCTCGCCGCCACATCCTAGTAGCTAACACCGATGGAGTTTTTGCTTCTGATGATCAGGTACGAACTCTCTTTTCAGTTGCATGTGTTGCTACCGGAGATGCTGGAATGCAAACAGGTCGCGAATCAACTGGACGACCCATAGGCTTTGAATTGTTCAACGAATACGACGTTGATGAATTAGCTGAGCGAGCAGCCCGAAGAGCATTAACAAAATTGAATGCCCGACCAGCTCCGAGCGGCACGATGCCCGTAGTAATAGGTAGCGGAGGTGGTGGAGTATTATTCCATGAAGCATGCGGGCATGGACTTGAGGCAGATTTGGTTAAAAAACAAGCCTCAGTATTTGCTGGCAGAGTAGGAGAGACTGTCGCCAACGAACTAGTTACTTTAATTGATGATGGAACTATGTCTAAAGAATGGGGAGCTTTTGCCATAGATGATGAAGGTCGCCCAGCGCAAAAGAATACTCTCATTGAAGAAGGGCGACTCGTTGATTACATGTGGGATGGGTTGCGGTCAAGAAGTCAAGGTAGGTCAAGTACAGGAAATGGTCGGAGGCAAAGTTACCACGTTCTTCCTATGGTACGAATGACTAATACATACATTGCAAACGGAGAAACTGACCCAGAAGATATCATCGCAGACACTTCGAAAGGAGTTTATGTCGCCCATCTAGGCGGGGGACAGGTAAATACGGCGACAGGCGACTTTGTTTTTGGAATGACGGAAGCTTACCTAATAGAGAATGGTGAAATTACTTCGCCAATTCGTGAAGGAAATCTCATAGGTAATGGACCTGAAGTTCTCAAACAAATAGATGCTTTAGGGAATGACTTCAAGATGGGATCCCCGGGAACTTGCGGAAAAGATGGGCAAGGAGTTCCGGTAGGAGATGGAACCCCAACTTTACGGGTTAAGAGTATGACTGTCGGCGGGACAGCTGCATAGGACCGACATGGAAGAGAAACTACTAACGACTGCGGATAAAATAATTGCTTTAGGAAGGGAAGATGAACAAATTGAAATTGTCGCCGTCCATGAACAAGAAACAGAAATAAGGGTTTATGAAGGAGAAATCGAGTCATTTACAGCGTCCGAATCACAAGGTGTAGGGATCAGGGTGATTCAAGATGGTCGTCAAGGGATGGCGTACGCAGGAACTTTAGATGACCAGATCTTAAAGGAAACGCTGATAGAGGCACGAGATAATTCGACCTTTGGGACATACGACGAGTTCGTAGCAATAGCTGAACCAGATGGGGTTCAACCCGTTCCTTTGAATCTCTACAACCCCAAACTAAGCCAATTTTCTACCGAAGATAAAATAGCGCTCGCCAAGGAACTAGAGAAATATATTCGGAGCTCAGATGAGAGAATCGTTGGAGTTGAATCAACCGAATACGTTGACTCGGTCTCAGCAAGTGCCATTGTCACCTCGAGTGGAATTCGACGTTCCAGCTATGAAGGGGGTTGTTACGTCGCGGCATCTTCTCTAGCTTCAGATGGGAAAGACATGCAGACAGGATTTGGATTTTCGGTTGGGCGCAACCCGGAACTCTTAGATATAGAAAAGGCAGGTTCCCAAGCTTCGGAGAGGGCCACTCGACTACTTGGTGCCAAGAAAGCTCAATCAGGTAGGCAAACAGTTATTCTTGATCCCTATGTAACTGCACAATTCCTGGGAATTATTGGATCAACGTTCAGTGGCGAATCACTTCTGAAAGGAAGATCTTTATTCGCAGACAGGGAAGGGGAACAGATCGCGTCAAAGATGCTTACTCTTGTGGATGACCCCACTGACCCGGAAGCATTTACAGCTACGGAAGTTGACGGTGAAGGTTTAGCAAGCCGAAAAAATATCCTTATAAATAAAGGATTTCTAGAAGGCTTTTTGCATAACAGTTATACCGCTCGAGCGTTAAAGACGATTTCAACTGGATCAGCAGTTCGTAGCTACAATTCTTCGCCCGGCGTAGGAGCCTTGGCTTTGTCTCTTGTACCCGGATCTGAAACTCAAGAGCAACTTATTGAGGGCGTCGGGAATGGGATATTGATTCAAGGTGTAGCGGGGCTTCATTCTGGGGTGAACCCCATTAGTGGCGATTTTTCAGCTGGTGCCGAAGGCCTTCAGATAAGAAATGGGAAACTTGCTGAACCGGTAAGAGAGATCACGATCGCATCTACTCTTCAACGGATGCTTCTGGAAGTGCAGGGCGTTGGGAACGACCTTGAAAGACTACCGATGCGTTCTTCGGGAGTGTCTCTTGTTGTGGGAGATGTAACAGTTTCTGGTGTCTGAAAACATTTTTCTGCTTCGCCCACCTAGGATCCACTAGACGACGAAATTGAAATTTACGATGACAGCCATTGATACACAAAAGCACAGTAAGCCGCTTATTTCTTTTTTCGTTATGGTTGGATGTCTGATTTTGTGTGCAAAACCAGCTTTCGGAGTTGGAGGAGCTTCTTTGCAAGACAATTTGGATCTTTGGAAAGCAATTGTTCTAGGGGTAGTTGAAGGGTTAACTGAATTTCTTCCTATTAGTTCAACAGGGCATTTGCTAGCGGGAAAGGAATTCTTGGATCTAGGTCAAACACCGGCGACAGAAAAAGCAATTGAAAGTTATATCGTCAGCATCCAAATCGGTGCTATCTGTGCTGTAGCTTTCCTGTACCGCAGTCGTCTGAAACAAATGATGCAAGGACTACAAGGTGATAGTCCCGAAGGTCGTCAAATACTGACGAGCCTCATTGTCGCCTTTATCCCCACCGCTTTAATAGGTTATTTTATTTCTGATTTCGTTAAGGATGAATTGTATGGCCTTGGCCCAGTAGCAGGCGCATGGATAGTCGGAGGATTATGCATTCTGTTTGTTCAGAAAAAACAATGGTTTGCTAATCGAGGGAGCTCTCTGGAAGGGTTAGGTGCATCTAGGGCCGCAATAATTGGTTTAGCTCAGGCTTTAGCCCTTTGGCCGGGGGTAAGCCGAAGCCTAGTTACGATTGTTGCCGCGGTATTAGTGGGTTTATCACTAAAGGCAGCAGTTGAATTTAGTTTCCTTCTAGGGTTCGTGACTCTAACAGCGGCAACAGTTTACGAAATGGGAACTGATGGTCAGGGAATTATTGATAATTTTGGATATCTAACGCCATCTATAGGAATTATCGTCGCTTTCCTCGCTGCAATAGTTTCAGTACGTTGGATGGTTGATTGGCTCGAGACTCGGAGTTTAAGCATCTTTGGCTACTACAGGATCTTGGCCGGCTGCGCAGTTTATTTCTTACTTTTTGTTGATTTTTTTTAAGAATCAGTCGCTTGAAGCAGGAGAGGGAGGGGCGGCACTTTCGGTTTTCTTCTGTTTCGCTGGAACTGGATCTTTCGTAGAAGAGGTTTCAGTGTCCGTGGATTTCTGTTTGGTTTCTGCCTTAGCTGCCGTTCCCTTGGACCGGCTATCATTTTTATAGAAACCAGAACCTTTAAAAGATATTCCTGGCGCCGAGAAGATCTTTTTCACGGAGCCAATGCAATCTTCTGAAGGGCAATTAGTCAATGGATCTTCAGAGAAGGACTGAAAAACTTCAAATGTGCTGTCGCATGTCTCGCACCGGTAATCATAGGTGGGCATGTTCTCTCTCCGTGGTCAAGCAGCCAAACTGCTTCTGTATAGATACAAAGAGGAACTCTACCGGAAGATTCTCTCAATCAATAGATTGTTCTTCCCCACGCAGTAGCCTGCCGATATTTTCCGAATGTCTTGATAGGACAATTAATGATGCTCCGGCTGAGATCCCAAACTCTTTCCATGAACCACCAGAACTGATAAGTACTCCAAAAGGAAAAATAGCGATCAAACTCAACGAACCAATGGATGCCCTACGGAAAAGTTTCATTATCGGAATCCAAATGCACACTGCGACAATGGCAACCAGTGGGTAGAGGGCGATCCCTACTCCTCCAAGCGTAGCAACGCCTTTCCCCCCACTCATTTTTCTAGTTACGGGGAAGATATGTCCCAACATTGCCACCAACCCAGCAACAAGACCAAGGAGCCGACCTTCAATAAAAAAGCAAATAATGGCAGGCACGAAACCCTTGAGCAAATCACCTATGAGGACGATGGCTCCTGCTCTCGCTCCCGCCACTCGATAAACATTGGAAGCACCAGGATTTCCAGATCCTTCGATTGTAGGGTCATGACCTACGAAACCAGCGACTATGTTAGCTGTTGGAAATGTTCCAAGAACATAACTCACAGGAACGAGAAGCCACCACCATGTCACGTTCCCATGATAGTCCCCATAAAGCTGATCAAGTGTCTGACAAGATAGCGCATTTGTTAATATTGTAAATATGATTCCTTTGGAAGAAGCACGAGATTTTGTTCTTGGCAAAGTTCAAGTACTTGGTTTTGAACAGGTAGGGCTGCTTTCAGCTAGAGGTCAAGTTACTGCAGAGGCAATAACTTCTTCAGAAAATGTCCCCCCATTTGATAACACTGCTGTTGATGGGTACGCGGTTCTCGCTGCCGACACTCAAGGAGCAACTGAGAATTCCCCTGTTGTGTTGACGGTTCTAGAGTCAATTGCTGCAGGAAATTCCCCTAAGGAAATTCTTCAGTCAGGGGAGTGTTCAAAGATTATGACAGGAGCACCTATTCCAATTGGAGCTGACGCTGTTGTGATGGTTGAATGGACCAACCAGGGTGCCAACTCTCATCTTGTTAACATCACGAGAGGAGTTTCAGTTGGGGACCATATTCGCGAGTCTGGCGAAGATCTTGTTCCAAATGATCTTGTGATACCTGAACAAACATTACTTAATTCGGCACATCTTGGTTTGCTCGCAAGTTTGGGAATTTATGAAATTAAAGCGATCAAAAAACCAACTGTTGCTGTTTTCTCAACAGGTGATGAACTTATTGAGGGCACCCAGAACCTAGAACCTGGACAGATACGCGACTCTAACCGGTTCTCCCTTATATCGCTTCTTGAGAAGGATGGCTTCCAAACTCAAGACCTTGGACTTATAGCCGATGATGAATCAGCTATAGAACAAACCATTCTAGAAGCTTCTAAGACTTGCGACGCAATAGTTACTACTGGCGGAGTGAGCATGGGAGATTACGATTTCGTAAAAATTGTGCTGAACAGAATAGGAGATATGAGATGGATGCAAATAGCAATCAAACCAGCTAAACCATTTGCGTTCGGGATAGTTGAAGGAACCCCAGTGTTCGGACTACCAGGGAATCCTGTTTCTTCCATGGTTTCCTACGAACTTTTGGCAAAGCCAGCATTAAAAAAAATGATGGGTTGCCCCAAATTGCTCCCCACTTACTTTTGGGGAGAAACTGTCGGGAGTTTCAAACGTAGAGAAGATGGTAAGACGCATTTCGTACGAGTCATTGCATCCGCTGACGAAACGTCACTTAAAGTGCAGCCAGCTAAACGTCAAGGTTCACACCAATTAACAGGAATGGCGGAAGCTAATGCTCTTGCAATTCTTCCAGATGGTGAGGGACTAGAACCCGGCTCTTCATTGCAGTTCTTCTTCCTTGATTGACCTGATGCCGCTAGCATGAGAATCGTATGAAGGGTCAACTCGTAGATACGTATGGAAGGGTCCATAAAGATCTTAGAATATCGATCACGGATCGATGCAACTTCCGGTGTTCGTACTGTATGCCAGAAGATGGACTGGAATGGTCTCCACGAGAAGACCTACTTACCTTTGAAGAGATTGAACGCATTGCTGGCCTGCTAGTTGACCGTTTCGGAGTGGAGAGCATCCGCATCACCGGAGGAGAACCAACTGTTAGGGCGAACTTAGCCGACCTAATAAACCGTTTAGCGAAATTGCGCGTTGACCTTTCCATGACTACTAACGGAGCGACCCTTTCTTTGGCAGCAAACCGATTGAAAGAAGCAGGTCTTAAAAGAATCAATGTCTCACTTGATTCCCTGCGCAGGGAACGATTCGCTCAATTAACAAGGAGAGATAACCTCAACCAAGTTCTTGAGGGAATCACAACGGCAACAGATGTCGGATTTGATCCTGTGAAGGTCAACATGGTTGTGATGAAAGGAATTAACGATGATGAAGTCTTAGACTTTGTTGAATTCGGCAGAACAAACGGAGTGATAGTCAGATTTATCGAATTTATGCCACTGGATGCTGATGAGGCATGGAACGAAAGAAAAGTTATGCCCCTAAGTGAGATACTAGAAGTTATCTCTAAAGCCCATGGGCTTATTCCTGTAGAGCGGGACAACTCACCAGCTGCCCGTTGGAAATACGAAGATGGAGCAGGTGAGATAGGAGTAATAGCGACAGTTTCGGATGCGTTTTGTGACTCGTGCGACCGGATACGGCTAACTGCAGATGGAAAATTTCGTAATTGCCTTTTCGCACTGAAAGATTATGACTTGAGAGAACTTCTCCGAGATGGAGCAGACGATGATCAGATTTCTAACCTATTTATAAATGGAGTAAAGGATAAATGGGAAGGGCACAAGATAGGGAAATCAGTTTTTATTAGGCCAAGTAAATCTATGTCTCAGATCGGAGGGTAAGAGTGACGGAACAAGATTTTACACATCTCAATTCTCGTGGTGAAGCCAGAATGGTAGATGTTAGTCCGAAGGAACCAACCTTACGAAGGGCGCTTGCGAAGGCGAAAATTTTCATGTCTAAAGCAGCTCTTAAATCACTATCTGAAGGAACCATAGTTAAAGGTGATGTTTTTGCGATTGCTCGAGTGGCGGGTATACAGGCCGCAAAAAAAACCTCGGAACTGATCCCTCTTTGTCACCCGCTCATGCTCAACACGGTGAAAATAAATTTTGCGGTGGATGAGAGCAATATTTCTATTGAAGCTGAAGTGACTACTGTAAGCCAAACAGGTGTTGAGATGGAAGCGTTGTCGGCATGCTCAATTGCCGCATTAACTATTTATGACATGTGCAAAAGCGTTGACAAAGAAATGGTTATTACGGATTTAGCGTTGTGGGAAAAAACCGGTGGTAAGTCAGGACCCTATAAGCGGGTCTGAAAATAATTCCCAAACAAGACCAAAGAACCGTTCTTTCAAATTAAATGGCTGAAACCCGAATAATTCCTTGAACTATCCACCAATCATCACTAAATAAGTGCAAAAATTTTATTAGTACAGCCGAGAGGATTTGGTGGAGAAGTGCTGTTAGTAGCGTTAGCTATTTTATGGTTAGGAGCAGGAGTCTATTGGCTTCGTAAACGAATAGCTGCTCCTTCTATGATGCTTGGACAGTCCTCTGGTCAATTGCGTTTTCGTAGGAGAGCGAGAGCGGTAGTGGTACCTCTTAGAGGGCCTCAAAACACATTGGGATACGTATCCCAACCAGGACATTCGTTAGTCGAGCCTCCACTCGATATGAGAAAAAAGGGGATCAATCCCATGGAATTAACAAGTGAACAAGCACGTATCCGCAGAAGAAAAGTCTTATTTGCCTTGGTAGGCGTAGTGGTCTTTACGCTTCTTTTGGCAATAGTCGCAGGTGGTGGTTTCATCGCTGTGCATCTTTTCTCTGACACACTGTTATTCGGGTACGTTCTTATGCTGGTCCAATATCAACGAGAAGTTGATCAATCTAGACAAGGACAATACGAAGCATATGACGCACCGAATTTAGGCTACGCGGCTACAGGAACAGAAAGCCTGTAAACGACTTTCCTCCGGTAACGTTTTCCTAACTACGCTAGAAAGATTCATTAGGGGCTGTAGCTCAGCTGGCTAGAGCGCCTCGGTCGCATCGAGGAGGCCAGGGGTTCGACTCCCCTCAGCTCCACTGGACACAGCTCAACCGAGCTTCACGTTTCCGATTCTGAAGCTGAGACTATGCTGGTGAGGTGATCCAACTCTGGGAACCTTCAAAGAAGCGAATTGGCAATTCTCGATTAATGGGTTTCGCCAGCATAGCTGAAGCTCTCTTTAGCATCGACCTCCCAGACTATGACGCGATCCACAAATGGAGCATTGAATCACCGGATGAATTCTGGAGGCACGCATGGAACGAACTCGGTTTAATCGGAGAAATGGGTGACCAAATTCTCACCAGAGGAGAGAAGCTTCAAGAATCTGTGTTTTTCCCAGACGCCACTATCAATATCGCAGAAAACTTTCTCAAAAGAAACGATGACAGTGAAGCCATAATCTGGGTAGACGAACTTGGAAACTCGTTTGAATTAACCTGGGCTGAACTCAACGAACAGGTCTCTTTGTTGCAGCAGGCTCTTTTGGATTTGGGGGTAAGAAAAGGAGATTGTGTCGCTGCATGGCTACCTAACCGTCCAGAAACAATTTCGGTGATGATTGCAACTGCAAGTATCGGTGCAGTCTTCACTTCAACGTCACCGGATTTTGGCGTTAAGGGATTACTTGATCGCTTCACTCAAGTAAAACCGAAAGTTCTATTTGCTACTGAAGGCTACTTCTATGGTGGCAAGTGGTTCTCCTGTCTAGAAAAGCTTGAGGATGTTGAGTCAGGTCTACCAAGTCTGCAACAAACCATCGTGGTTCCGTACCAAAATATTAATAATGATAAAGTTGATGTATCAGTAGGCGACTCGCGACTCCTTTGGCCAGAATTCATCGGGCCCTATCACCCTAAATCCATAAACTTTCCACCGCATAGTTTCAATCACCCATGGTATGTTCTTTACTCATCCGGGACTACCGGAAAACCTAAATGTATTGTCCACCGCACTGGCGGAGTCCTCTTAAAGCATTTAGTTGAACACGGGCTTCAATGTGATGTGCAGCCGGGAGACAGGGTTTTTTATTACACCACCGCAGGGTGGATGATGTGGAATTGGCTAGTTTCTGCCTTGGCATCACAGGCAACGGTCGTTCTTTATGATGGATCTCCATTCCATCCGAGCCCTACATCCCTGTTTAACTTTGCAGACGAGCAATCGGTTACTCTTTTTGGAGTTTCAGCAAAATACATAGACGCATGTGCGAAAGCCGGAATAGCACCAATGAGGACACATGATCTCTCAAGTGTCCGAACAATTTGTTCAACAGGTTCAACTCTTGGCGGGGAAGGCTTTGATTACGTTTATAGAAATGTCAAAAAAGACGTGCATCTTCAGTCAATGTCCGGAGGAACAGATCTGTGCGGGTGCCTAGTTGCAGGCGACCCAACAGGCCCAGTGCGCCGCGGGGAAATCCAAAAACCGGCGTTAGGGGTAGACATTGAAATTCTTAGTGAATCAGGTGAGCGATTAGGTCATAGTGAACAGGGTGAACTCGTGTGTTCAAATCCATTCCCGTCTATGCCAATTTCATTTCTTGACGATGAAACAGGAGAGAAATACCAGTCCGCATATTTCAACCGATATGAAGGGAAATGGCATCAAGGAGACTTCGCCGAGTGGACTCCAACAGATGGAATCATCATTCATGGAAGGTCAGACGCTACTTTAAACCCTGGTGGTGTGAGGATAGGCACAGCTGAAATCTATGCCGTCGTTGATTCTCTGCCAGAAATTAATGAAAGTGTGGTTATAAGCCAAAGATGGGGTGGTGATAACAGGGTCGTTCTCTTTGTTGTCCTCTCTGAAGGGTATTTTCTTGATGAGGGACTCAAGACAAAGATAAAGGCTTCGCTTCGTGAACAGGCATCGCCTAGGCACGTGCCTGTCGTCATTGAAGCAGTTCTAGATTTACCTAGAACACGGAGCGGGAAATTATCAGAATTAGCAGTGAAAGCTGTAGTAGAAGGGAATCCCGTTCGCAACACTGAAGCATTAGCAAATCCTGAAGCGTTAGACTATTTCAAAGGCCTAGAGGAACTTCAATGACACAACAATTAAGAAGCATGTTATTTGCACCTGGTAATAAAGCAGAGCTTCTTCAGAAGTTCACAAAAATACAACCTGATGCAGCAGTCATTGATCTTGAAGACGCAGTCCCAGATTCTGAAAAGAATGCAGCAAGGGAGAACGTAAAGGAATTCGGAACCTCTTTTAAGAATGAAAAATTCTCCGTGTTTGTAAGAGTTAATCCGGTTTCCTCAGAATTCTTTGAGTCCGATATTCAAGCAACCGGTCCTGAGATAGATGGAATTGTAATTCCGAAAATCAGTAGTGTAGAGGAATTACAAAAAGCTGAATCGCTACTCTCCACTTCGGCTCTTGCGAATCGCATCGTAGTGGGAATTGAAACAGTGAGGGGCTTAACATCAGCTCCGGATATCTTGTTGAGAAGCTCAGTTATAGCAGCATATTTTGGCGCAGAAGACTACATTGCAGATTTGGGAGGTGTCCGTACCGATAGCAATGAAGAAGTTTTCTTCGCAAGATCGCAGATGGGGATAGCAGGAAGATTGACAGGAATCCCAGTTATTGATCAAATTGTTGCGAATTTCTCTGATACGGAAAGATTCAAAAGAGAATCGAGGCAAGCCAGGTCCTTAGGATTTACAGGGAAATTATGCATACACCCTTCTCAAGTGTCTCTTGCTAACGAATCATTTTCTCCAACTGAACAGGAAATCTCAAGAGCGAAAGAGCTACTTTCAAACTATGAAGAAGCGGTTTCTCAAGGATCAGCATCAATCGTTTTTGATGGGCAAATGATTGACGAAGCTTTAGCTAAACAAGCACGAAGAATTTTAGATCTTTCCGATTAGCTTTCCTTTTCGCTTCTGCGGATAACGATAGCGAAAATTATCAAGCTGATACCAAATAGTTCCCCAAGAGATGTTCGCTGCCCCAAAGCTATTATGCCAATGCACATAGCTGTTGCCGGAAGCAATGACTGTAAGAACGCGAATCTAGATTTGGATATTTTTCGAAATACTAACTGGTCAATACCATAGGGGATTACGTTCGCTAGAAGCCCTGTCAAGAGAGCTAATAGTACCAAAATCGGAGAATCCATGATTCGATCAAACGAGTCAAATGAAGCCGGCGATATTACCAATCCACCGATGAGCATTCCGATGCCAAGACCATCTAAGTGCGCTCCAGTTCTAGCAACTTTGCTACCGAGAATTATATAAAGTGCCCATAATGTCCCAGCTAATAAAGCAAATAAAAAGCCAGTAACCGTCCCCTCAGGCGTCACTTCAGCTAACAGAAACACGCCCAGAGCCGCTATAAGTAGGGAGATTAAATTTCTAACGGAACGTCGTCCTGCCGCAGCAACCGCAATAGGACCAATAAACTCTATCGCCACGGCATTTCCGAGCGGTAACTCTTCTATAGCCAGATAGAAGCAAAGATTCATCCCTGCGAGAACAATTCCAAAGGCAGCGGTCCAGTACATGTCTAAATCGTTGAAAGAACGCTTCCAGGAACGCCGCAGTACGATCAGGATAATCGCTGCACCAAGAACGCGTAAGACAGCTACCATGCCCACACCTAAGTCATCGAAAAGGCTGAAGGCGAGCGCAGCGCCTAGATATTGCGAAATGGCACCTAGAACAAACATGAGCTCAGGCGGGGTTGAACCCGCAACTTGCACTTGTTTCGCTTCAAACCTTCCAGATCGCACTAGATAACGGTACCCCAAACGGTCCAGATGAAGAATTTAACGGCTAACGTCGTTTGTATGGAAGAAATAGAAGAACAACAGGTAACACTAAAAGAGCTTGAACTAAGCATCAATCAACCATTTGCATATGGAGTTGGAGTTGCAACAAAGAGTCCCAGTGGAGAGATCCTTGATGTTCTCTACCCTTCTCCGCAGTGCCAAACCGAACCACTTACTTGCGCACTTCTCGCAAAAGCAATTGGTTGGGATGGGGAAACATCAACCTATGAAATTGAATCCAGCGTTTTGGAAGAGCTAGCTGCTGCTTTAATAGAATTTGAAAATCAGAATGGCTTCAATGAGTCGCCGTCAGCTATCTTCACAGCAATAACAAATGCGATTCTAAATTCTGATGTGCCTGGTGGGGAAAGAATTGCTGTTGTCAGCTTTATCGCTAACCAAACAGATGCCCCAGAAAACGCAATAGATTCGTATCTCCGTCTCCACCTCTTGTCGACTCGTCTCGTAAAACCTCATGGAATTGACCTATCTGGGATCTTCGGGAAATTAACAAATTGTGTTTGGACCAATCTCGGCCCATTTAAACCCGAAGATTTTGAAGCTCAACGAGTCCAATTGCTATCTGACCAGAAAGATGTTTATGTGCACGGCCTTGACAAATTTCCTCGGATGACAGATTACGTTGTCCCCCCAGGAGTGAGAATCGCTGACGCGAATAGAGTCAGGTTAGGCGCGCATTTGTCTGAAGGAACGACAGTAATGCACGAAGGATTTTGTAATTTCAATGCTGGGACGCTTGGTTCATCCATGATCGAAGGAAGAATTTCAGCAGGTGTTGTCGTTGGGAATGGCTCAGATGTAGGAGGAGGTGCTTCAATAATGGGAACTCTTTCCGGGGGAGGTTCAGAAGTAATCTCAGTTGGAGAAGACTGTCTTATCGGTGCTGAGGCAGGGATAGGTATTTCTTTAGGAAACAATTGTGTTGTAGAGGCTGGACTGTATGTCACTGCAGGAACTCTGGTGCAAACCCCTGATGGGTCAACTGTTAAAGCCCAATTGCTCTCAGGGATAGATAATCTGTTATTCCGACGTAATTCGGTTACCGGAACAGTCGAGGCTCTAATGCGAGGAGAGAATTCTAGTTGGCAGGGTCTCAATGAAGAACTTCACAAAAACTAAACATGGCAATTAAGCCATGACGACTCTTCGCCACCTGGGATGGGATAACTACCAAAAATTGCATGATACTGATTTAGGGTCCGGCTTCGTAGGGAGAGTTCGCCGAGTGGATCGTGGAGAAGTAGATGTAGCTAGCGAAATGGGAGAAATTCGCGCTCTGTCAGATAGTCAACGAACATCAGCAGATATTGCCCCAGCTACAGGAGATTGGGTAGAAATTCTAGAAGATCCTGATATGGGGTTTATTGTAGAAAGAATCTTACCTCGGTATTCGGCTATTGTGCGACGTGACCCAGCTGAGTTTGAACAAGCACAGGTAATGGTTAGCAATGTTGACCTTGTAGGAATTGTTTCTTCAGCGGACCGGCCAATCAATATAGCTAGGATAGAAAGATTCTTGGTTCTGGCAGAAAATAGTCAAGCACAAGCGGTACTCATTCTTACGAAACGAGATTTAGGAATTCCCGAAGAGTGGGACAGAGCTATAGATGGTTTTCCTGAAATACCTTCTATCGAAACTAGCGCTCTTGAGGGTGATGGCATTGCAAAGATACAGGAGTTAATTTCACCGGATCGCACTTTAGTACTCTTAGGCGAGTCGGGGAGTGGTAAATCTTCACTAGTGAATCTTCTCATGGGGGAAGAGGTTCTAGAAACGTCAGAAGTCCGAGTCCGGGATAGAAAAGGCAGACACACTACAGTTGCCCGCGAGTTATTGACGATCCCTACTGGTGGGAGCCTCATTGATACTCCAGGTATTCGCGGGGTGGGACTATGGGATGCAGAAGAGGCGGTTGAACGAGTATTTACTAAAATATCTTCAGAAGCGAAACAGTGTAGATTTAAGGATTGCTCCCACACTGCTGAACCTGGATGCTCCGTTATTGATGCTGTAGAGAGCGGAAGAATTGATCAGAACAAACTCTCTAGGTATTTAAGGCTGAAAGAAGAACTTCAAGAGCAAACAGAAAATCTAAATCTCCAAAAGAGAAAATCTCGGTAATGCCCTGAATCTTCTAAAGTGGAGCTATTTTTATCACAATGGATTTCTCATATACAAAATCTGAAACAGAGTTCATAGATGAGGTGCGGACTTGGCTAGATGACCACGTGAAGGGCGAATTCGTAGATCTTCAAGGCAAAGGCCTAACAGGGCACGAAGACGTTGACCCTGAATTACAAATAGCATGGGAGAAAGAACTTGCTTCAGGAGGTTGGCTAGGCATAGATTTCCCGAAGTCTATAGGGGGCCGCGAATGCTCTTTAGTCGAACAGGTACTTTTCCATAAAACCTACGTTGAAGCGAGAGCCCCAGGTCGGATTCCAAATATGGGAGTTACTCTGCTGGGACCAACGTTAATGGCATTTGGTTCCGCTGAGCAACAAAATCGGTTTGTTCCAAGTATTCTCGCTGGGGAAGAACTTTGGTGTCAGGGATATAGCGAACCAGATGCTGGCTCCGATCTTGCGAATGTCAACACAAAAGCGGAACGCATTGGTGATCAATGGGTGATCAATGGCCAAAAAATTTGGACATCTTTAGCTCAATTTGCTGATTGGATCTTTGTAGTCGCAAGAACTGAAAAAGGTTCACGAAAACATAAAGGACTTTCATACTTGTTAGTGCCTATGAGACAAGAAGGAGTCACAATTCGGCCAATCATTCAAATAACTGGTGGAGCTGAATTTAATGAAACTTTTTTTGATGGAGCAATTACTGACAAGGACCTTGTTGTCGGAGGAGAAGGAAATGGTTGGAAGGTGGCTATGGGAACACTGTCATTTGAACGCGGAGCTTCAACCCTTGGTCAACAGGTAAGTTTTCGACAAGAATTAGATGAGCTAGTGCAAGAGGCAAAATCCAATTGCAAATGGGATAACCCTGTTATTCGTCAGAAAATAACACAATCGTATATGGGATTAGAGATTCTGAGATACAACCAATTGCGAATGCTCACCGCTTTAGCATCCGATGGAGTTCCAGGAGCTGAGCAAAGCATTGGAAAGCTTTACTGGGCATCTTGGCACCGAGAACTTGGGGAATTATGGATGCTTGTGAAAGGAGCATCTGGCATGATTGCGACGAATGGGTATGCAGGAGATGATGGGGTAGCGTACACCCTTGATAAAGAACAACGGACTTTCCTCTATAGCCGAGCTCACACGATCTACGGTGGAAGCAACGAAATCCAACGAAACATCATTGGTGAGCGAGTTCTGGGTCTTGCGAAAGAACCCAGACAAACAGATTGAACACACCAAGAAAATATCCCCAAACGTGAATAGAAGCACACGTGAAGGTAAAGTAAATGCCCAAGACCATTGAATCGAAAGGGAATCAAATGGGAGAGGCTTATATCGTTGATGCTGTTAGAACACCAGTAGGGAGACGTGGCGGCGGTCTATCAGAGGAACATCCAGCGGATTTAGGGGCCCACGTTATCAAAGGTCTTGTCGAAAGAACAGGCATAAACCCATCAGCAGTTGATGATGTCATTATGGGATGTCTAGACAACATGGGTCCCCAAGCAGGAGATATTGCTCGAACAGCGTGGTTAGCTGCTGGCATGCCAGAAGCCATCCCTGGAGTTACTGTTGATCGCCAGTGCGGATCTGGTCAACAGGCAATAAGTTTCGCAGCGATGGGAGTAATGTCTGGTGTGCAGGACTTAGTTGTCGCTGGGGGAATACAAAATATGAGCCTCATACCAATAGGTTCGGCAATGGATGTTATGGGTCATGAAACAATCGGGCATCCCGAAATAGAAGACCCATTTACAACATCAAAAGGTTGGGTTAAGCGATACGGAACGCAGGAAGTATCACAATTCCGTGGAGCCGAACTAATAGCAAAGAAATGGAACCTAAGCAGAGAACAATTAGAAGAATTTGCTTTAGAATCTCATGAACGCGCAGCACGAGCGCAAGATGAAGGTCGCTTCGATAAGGAAATCCTCCCTTACGGTGAAATAGATAAAGACGAGGGCGTCAGGAGAGGAACCACGTTAGAGAAAATGGCGCAGTTGCCCACATTAGAAGAAGGAGGGATCATAACTGCTGCAGTTGCTAGCCAAATATCCGACGGTGCTGTCGCCCTACTAATTGCAGGCGAACAAGCAGTTAAAGACCATGGGTTGAAACCAAGAGCTCGTATCCACCACATGAGTGTTCGAGGAGATGATCCAATTTACATGTTGACCGGACCCATCCCTGCGACTGAATACGCATTCGCCAAAACAGGTATGTCGGCTGATGATATAGATTTGTTTGAATGCAACGAGGCTTTTGCTCCCGTGCCTCTCGTCTGGATGAAAGAACATGGGATACCTCATGAAAAAGTGAACGTGAATGGAGGAGCAATAGCGCTTGGTCACCCTCTCGGGTGCACCGGGGGGCGACTTATGACCACATTGCTTAACGAATTAGAACGTTCAGGGGGAAGATTTGGACTTCAAACGATGTGTGAAGGTGGCGGGCAGGCAAACGTCACAATTATTGAGACGTTGAACTAGCACTAATCCCACAATTCAACACTTAATAACTCGTCAACGAGACCCCATCTCAAAGCAACTTCAGGTAAAACCTGTTCTCCAGACATGGCTAAATACGCTGTTCTTTGCCGACCGATACGCCTCGGGATACTTACTGTTCCTCCTGCACCCGGGATTAACCCCATCGAAACTTCGGGTAGGAAAATATTCGCAGATTCATCAATTACAACCTTTGACGCAAACGAAGGAATTTCAATTCCAGCACCGGCGCATGCGCCATGCAGATAAACGATAATTTTCTCCGATAAACGGTGAACTGACATTCCTGGGTTTCGTGAAAGACGGATTAAGTGCCCATCGGGAGGAGATGTGACTAACCCAAATTCAGCTAACTCTCCACCAGAGCAGAAAGAGTTCCCTTTTCCTCGTAAGGAAACACTCTCAATTGATTCATCAAGAAAAGCAATTTGTAGAATTTCAAACAATTCATCTCTCATCCGTGAAGAAAAAGCATTAGCTCGTTCAGGGCGATTCAGAAAAATATCTAAACAGCTTCCGGTGCGGATTGAATCAACGGCAGGAACTTTATCTAAAAGTTGCGGCATTTGACCCCTTTCAGTGAGCCAAAGGGCATGTTCAGGACCACTTTGCAACATAGCGTACGCAAATGATTCAAGCGCTAAACCTTTACCTACATCGTTAAAGGCTTCTTGTCGGAGAAGTTGAGCCAACACGATAGCTGCCTGCGGATTTCTCGTCACACACAGCGAAAGATTCTCAATGGTTCTATCAAGATCAGCGACCTCTATTGAGACTCCATCATCTATGGGGGCGATTAGGATATCAAATCCATTTAACAAGCTGGAAAAGTCTTTACTGTGTGGTTTGCTAAGAATTCCGACAGTTATAAGATTCAAGGAGAAGACTGATTCGGAGTAAGCAAGGAATTCTTCTGGAGCTTGCATCAATAATTCTGGTTGAATTTCAACGAACATTATGTTCTGCTGGGTTTCAAAAATCTTTTCTGTTACGTAGACGTCCGTTGTGAAATCTAACGCTTGCCGAAGAGTGAGGACATCAATGTCGCTCACAACCTATCCCTCACTATTATCTTGATTGACTAGCCCATCTTTAAGAACTCTTCTGAGCAATTTTCCGGTTTCGTTGTAGGGGAGTTCATCTAACATGATTATCTTTTCAGGGGTGCGAGAAGAACGTAGATGTTCTTTAGAAAATCCCAGAATTTCAGGTTCCGAAAAAAAATCTGGGTCTGAGAGGACTACTACAGCAACAATAATTTCACCCCATTCTGTATCAGCCATTCCAACTGCAGCGGCGTCACGAATATTAGGGTGTTGCAAAAGAACATCTTCAATTTCTCCCGGAGAGATATTCTCACCACCGCGAATGATTATGTCATCGATTCGGCCCTCTACGAATAGGTAACCTTCAGAGTCAAGTGACCCTCCATCATTTGTAGGGAACCAGCCATCTCCGGTTAAACGTTTTCCATGCCCAAGATATTCTCCAGAAACTTGTTCGCCTCTTACCCAGATCTCTCCACTGACCCCTGGGTCTACTTCATTACTATCTTCATCACGAATTGAGACCTCAAGAGAAGGTAATGGTTTTCCAGCTGAAGCTAGTCTTTTCCGAACCTCGGGATCTGAACTTTCAACCGCGATTCTATGATCTTCAGGGCCGAGAACTGAAATAGTTGAACTTGTTTCAGTGAGGCCGTACGCATTAACAAAATTAGTTGCAGGAAACAATTCAAGTGCTTTCTCAATTACTGGCCTGGGCATTTTCCCACCTCCATATGAGATGGCTCTGAGAGTATCGGGCTTGTGAGATGGATTTTTCTCTAATTCTTCAACAATCCGAGAGAGCATTGTCGGGACAACCATTGCATGGGTGACTTCTTCTTTGATTGCTAGATCTATCCATTCATAAGCATCAAAGAAAGGCAACTGGACGATACGCCTACCCGCGTATATTGAACTGCACATAGCAGCAATCCCAGCAACATGGTAAGGCGGTACGGAAACCAAGGTTGCTTCATCTTCATCAGATCCCATGAACTCTACAGATCCGAGGATATAAGAAACAAGATGAGAGTGTCTAAGGACGGCAGCTTTGGGATCTCCGGTTGTTCCAGAAGTAAAAAGAAGAACAGCGATTTCGTCAGGGTCCATGTTCCATGTCGGTTCCGGAATAGCCCCTTCCGCCGAGTCGGTTAGGAAAAGATGCCAGGCGGTTGATTGAACGCCATCAACGCCGCTGATAATATTTTCCAACTCTGCCCCATCACTGATTGTAAATGTTGGGGTTATCCTCTCGAAAAGTGAATAAGTATCTACGTTCGATAAACGATAATTCAATGGCACAAACGGTAACCCCGCCCAAGCTGCTGCGAATAACGACACAGGCAAGGCAGGGCTTGATTCATCGAAAAAAGATACATGTTCTACATTTCGCTGCTGCAAGTAATCACTCGCTCGCCCAGATTGGTCGTAGAGATCTTGATAAGTCATTCCTGACCCATCTCGACTTCCAATAGCTACCCGATGACCGAAGCCGCTAGAAGCCATCTCAAGTAGCATCATTAAATTCATTATTTAAAGTCCTCAGTCGGATGCTGGTAGTGGCTTACTCTCTTTAATGGCTAACAGCGCATCTCCGATTCCGAGCGAACCATCGCCGGGTTTAGTGCAAAGTAATTCAATGGTTTCATTTGAGTCAACATAACGTTTCCCCATTTGTGTCCCATCAGCTGCCGCCGCATCAGGTTTACCGCCCTCTTCGCCAGTATCGGAAGGATCTAGCATGGGAACTCCGCCACATCTAATATCCATATCTTCGCCCGGGGCTTTGACCGCAATTACCTCCGTATTGCAAACAGCGCTTTTCAATCGACTCCCTGCTCGTATTTCCACAAGATACCTCCATAATCTTTTCCTTCTATCATTTCGTACTAGAAGGGCTACCGCCAATGTTAACGCTTCATCTAGGCTATGGGGATGTTCATGAACTACTTACAGAACCCAGTAGCAACAGCGCATAATCACTTAACTCATTTGCTGGAGTGCCTGCCGGAAGGATTGATAGACAAAGAAGACGTGATCAGACTATCTGAAGTACGTCAACAATGGCCGGCATGGCCGACTCCTTTACTCTCTAATTTGGTAGGCCCGCCTAGCGTTATCCTAAAAAATCTTGACTTACGGTGGTTACACCGATTCGAAACAACGGTTTTGCTATTGAACCAGATGTCTAGAATGTTGGGTGGACCTATAGGAGGTCCTAGCGGACTTTCATTAATCGTTGAAAGAGCACCTCTCCTTGGTCACCGAGGGTGGGGAACAACATCTGCGGGCGGATCCTGCCGGCTACTAGAAGCATTAGATGAAACAATCGCCGTTAATCTTCCAAGGGAAGAAGACTTATTATCGGTCCCCGCATGGCTTGAGCAAGATTACCAAGATGATATTTGGGAACTAATAAAACAACAGGTAGCTAAGACTCCAGCTCTTGAACTTATAGAACGCGCAGAATTATTAGGAATGGCCGTTTCCGCTGTGGGGGAAGCAAAGAATATTGAAAATGTAATTCATGGATGCAATTTTGATACTCGTATTTCTGCAAATCCTGTCGTTGCTGATCTGTCAAGTATGTGGGCAGGGCCGCTTTGCGGATGGTTCTTGTCACGGAGCGGGGCAGAGGTTTTAAAGGTTGAATCTTCTCAGCGGCCTGATAGGGGACGAGTAGGGAGAGCCCCATTCTATAAACGACTGAATCACGGCAAAAAAATTATTGAAGTTGATTTTCAATCTGAAAAGGGGGTTAGTCGTCTACGACGAATCGTTCGAGAAGCAGACATAGTCATAGAGAGTTCAAGGCCGAGAGCGCTGGAAAGTCTGGGTTTGTTCGCTGAAGAGGAAGTTCAACGTGGAGCGATATGGTGTTCAATCACTGGATATGGGCGCGAAAGAAATCCCGCACGAATCGGTTTTGGTGATGATGCCGCAGCAGCAGGAAACCTTCTCGCTTCTGTTGGAGACGACCTTTGGTTTATCGGGGATGCGGTTGCTGACCCTATCACTGGAACCACAGCGGCTGTTCTAACACAAGGGTTGTGGTTAGCGGGTGGCTCCGGGTTTATTGATTTATCGTTATCAGGTTCAGCCCATCTCCATACATTAGGGAAAATGCCCGAAGGAACAATTTAACCACTTTCAGTTCTTGCTCCTTGAACGGTTAGTTCATTCGGGGGTCGGGCGGATAGTTGGATAGCCAAGATATCGGACCTTCTTGCCTTCGAAGTACCATTGACCAAAGGTCTACATTTTCTTCCCTGAACATGTCCATAGGGTTTGCATCAACGACGAACCAAGCATTTGCGGCTAATTCTGACTCTAACTGCATAGACCCCCAACCTGCGTAACCTAAATAAGGTCGGAAGTTAACGAGACTATCCGGCAATTCTTTAGGTTCTAAGCTCAGATCAATTACGCCTATATTGGCAAGAACAAACGTTGTATTCTTATCAGTTTCACCTACGAAACGGCCTAAAGCCATGGCGGAATTAGGATCAACTGGGCCTCCACGGAAAACGGTCAAATCTTTGAAATCCCCTGTTTCCCAATGAGGCAATAGAGGCCCTAGAAGTTCCGACGAAGGTTGGTTTAACACCAACCCAATAGCACCTTCTTGATCGTGTTTTATTATGAAAACCACGGCGCGGTCAAAATTATTGTCGCCCATGAGCGGGCTAGCGACTAGAAGTTTCCCAGTTGCGTTCAGAGCAATCTTCCTATCACGTAATCAAGGCTTTTCGTCAATAAACGAATATCTTCAATTTCAATTGCTGGGAAAGTAGCAATGCGTAACTGGTTACGGCCAAGTTTGCGATAGCCAGAGATATCAAGAATTCCGTTCTTGCGGCAAATATCAACTACATCATCAGCGTTTATTGAATCCGCCAGATCAATAGTGGCTACAACAGGGCTACGTATCTCAGCTTTGGAGATGAAAGGTTCCGCATGGGCATGGTGTTCAGCCCAATTGTAGATGTGGGACGAAGAGTTATTAGAACGTCCGGCAGCCCATCCCAAACCACCGTTGTTGTTCATCCATTCAACTTGATGAACCGTTAAGAAAATCGTTGACAACGCTGGTGTATTGTAGGTCTGGTTCTTTCTGCTATTTCCCAGTGCAGTATTTATATCTAATCCTGCTGGCACCCACCGGTCAGATGAAGAGATTTTTTCAATTCTGCTTACGGCAGCAGGAGAGCAAATTGCAATCCATAAACCTCCGTCGCTGCCAAAACATTTTTGTGGGGCGAAATAGTAACAATCAACTTCAGCTGGATTCCACATCATGCCCCCTGCTGCTGATGTCGCATCGACTAGCACTAAAGCATTACTGGCTGGGATACCCGATGGTCGTTCAAGAGGGATTGAAACACCGGTCGAGGTTTCATTTTGGGTCAGAGCGTACGTATCAACATCTGATGGTTTCAAGGAAGGGGCATCACCGGGTTCTGACTCAATAATCTCTAGGACTTCAAGATGTGGAGCTTTATCTACGGCTTGAGCGAATTTTGAAGAAAACTCACCAAAAACTAGATGCTGGCTTGAATTCTTGATCAGACCGAAAGCAGCAACATCCCAGAAAAGAGTGCTCCCGCCATTCCCAAGGATAATTTCCCAATCATCTGGAAGCGAAAACAGTTGAGCTAGCCCTTCTTTCAATCTTCCGACCATATTTCTTACAGGGTCTTGACGGTGGCTCGTCCCCAAATAGGTCTCAGAGACCTCTGCAAGTGCTACCACTGCTTCTTTCCGTACGAGCGAAGGACCACTACCAAAGCGTCCATCAACGGGAAGCAGTTCGCTAGGAATAACAAAATCGTTATCTAAAGTCACTTTAAAAAGTTACTCTTTCTTAGGCGTGAAGTGGCGTAACCAGATAGAAATTAAATAATCTGTAATCTTTCCGTAATTGCGCCATCATTGAAGCAAGAAACCTATGGGAGGAATTAGTGTCCGAAGAGTCTCGAATTTCCAAACGAGTTGGGGCGATAGCGCCATCAGCGACCTTGGCAGTTACTTCAAAAGCAAAGGAATTAAAAGCAGCGGGGGCGCCAGTAATCGGATTTGGTGCGGGTGAACCCGACTTTCTAACACCTCCCCACATTGTTGAAGCAGCTATTAATGCTTGTTCGGAACCCCAAAACCACCGATATAGCCCAGCAGGAGGTTTACCAGAGTTAAAGGAAGCGATAGCAGAAAAAACGTTTCGAGATTCTGGAGTGCAAATTTCACCCGAACAAGTAGTTATCACAAACGGGGGGAAGCACGCTGTGTACAACTGCATGCAAGTTCTTCTAGATGCAGGAGATGAAGTGCTTCTTCCTTCACCGTTTTGGACAACATACCCCGAACCAGTGGCGTTAGCGGGAGCAACGACAACCATCCTTCCGACATCCGAGGAAACTGGATTTAGAGTTTCGGTGGAGCAATTAAATGCTTCGCTTACCGAAAGGACAAAAGCTCTCGTGTTCTGCTCACCCTCAAATCCAACGGGTGCCGTTTATCCGCGAGAAGAGATAGAGGCTATAGGACAGTGGGCGATTGAAAATAATGTCTGGATTATCACGGATGAAATATATGAGCACTTAATCTATGGAACTAATACTCACCATTCTTTGCCTCAGCTAGTCCCACAATGCTCAGAAAAAACCGTGATCTTGAATGGCGTAGCTAAGACTTACGCTATGACGGGATGGCGAGTAGGTTGGATCATCGCCCCAAAGGATGTAGCAAAAGCATCTGCAACTTTGCAATCTCATCAAACATCAAACGTTGCTAATGTTTCACAAAGAGCTGCTCTTGCTGCAGTTTCTGGACCTTTAGATGCAGTTGAAGAGATGAGAGAAGCCTTTGATCGAAGAAGGCAGCTAATGTACTCGATGCTTACCGAAATTGATGGGGTCTCCTTAATGGAACCTCAAGGAGCATTCTACGCTTTCCCTAACTTCAAAGAAATTATAGGGTCAGAGATCGCTGGGAGAACTGTTCATAACACTGCAGACCTTGCCCAAATTTTTCTAGAGGAAATCCATGTTGCGCTTGTCCCAGGGGAAGCTTTTGGGGCCCCTGGTTATGCAAGGCTTTCGTTCGCTCTTAGTGACGAAGACCTAATTGAAGGTGTTGAACGTATCGCCAATCTGCTTAGAAGATAGTTGTGGGGGGAGAAAAAGTTAAACCATATGGGAGTTGGGACTCTCCAATAAGCGCCGCTTCATTGGTTGAAGGGGTAACAGGCATCACGGGTATCAAATTAGAAGGTTCAGATATTTGGTGGGCTGAATCAAGACCTGATGAGGGAGGGCGAGTCGCTGTAGTTTGTCAACGCAATGCTCGCTCACCAGTAGAGGTAACACCAGTTAACTCCAATGTTCGAACGCGAGTCCACGAATACGGTGGAGGAGCGTGGTGGGTTCATGAGTCAACATTATTTTATGTGGAATTTTCTGACCAAAGGCTACGGAAGATAACCGAAGGAAACTCTCCAATTTCGTTAACTCCAGATCCACCAGAAGGTCAAGCATGGAGATTCGCTGACGGGCGTGTTACCCCCGATGGTCAATGGTGTATTTGTGTAAGAGAGGTTCACCATGAATTTAACAATTTATGGACTGAGCCAGATAATCAGTTGGTTGCGGTTGCCACAGATGGAAGCATGCGCATCAATGAACTTGTTGTTGGATCTGATTTCTACGCCTTTCCTCGCCCTTCGCCTGACGGAGAGTTTCTTGCGTGGATTCAATGGAATCACCCATCTATGCCTTGGTGGGGAACCGAGTTATGGGTAGGTCAGATACAAGATGGGCAAGTTATAAAAGGGAAAAAAGTAGCAGGTAGCGAAGAAGAGTCAATATCCCAGCCAGAATGGTCTCCCTCAACTGAACTTTACTTTCTTAGCGACCAATCAGGATGGTCTAATCTTTACCGGCTTAATGAAGAAGGATGTGATGCCATAATCAGCGGAACATTTGATATTGGTCAGCCATTATGGACATTGGACCAGTCAAGATATGCCATCCGGTCTGATGGAACTCCTATTGCCGCAATCACAGAACCAAGTGGGTTAACTTCTTTGGCTACCTCATCAGAAACGATTTCACTTGAGTGGTCCTCCATACATCAATTGAGAATTAATGGTGACGATCAAGTCGTGTTGCTTGCTGCGAGCCACAGCACTGGATCGTCAATAGTTAAAGGCTCAAACCGGCAAGAGATCTTACATAGTCCAAACCCGAACCTATTCGATCCCGACTATTTCAAACCTCCAGTATTGAGAAAATTCCCCACATTAGATGGGAGCTATGCGTATGTGCGTTACTACGCTCCTGCCCATCCCTCTATGAAAGGACCTTCTGGAGAGAAACCACCGTTACTGGTTTTAGCCCATGGAGGGCCAACTGGTTCATCTCGAAACGAATTGTCCATGGCTTTGCGCTATTGGACTAGCCGTGGGTGGGCGATAGCGGATGTTGATTATCGGGGTAGTACGGGTTATGGACGGGAATTCATGGAGTCGTTGGATGGAGAGTGGGGACGTATTGATGTGGCTGACTGCGTAGCAGCAGCACGTTATCTCGTTGAAGAGGGTGAGGTTGACTCAAAAAGAATAGCTATTAAAGGGGGAAGCGCTGGAGGGTTCACTGTTCTTGCCGCACTGGCCTTTTATCAAGATTTTTCCGCTGGAGCTAGTAGATATGGAGTTGCAGACTTAGAGATCTTAGCTAGAGACACCCACAAGTTCGAATCACGTTACCTGGATCGCCTTATCGGTGAATACCCGCTCCAAAAAGACATATATGTTGACAGGTCACCCATAAACCATACGGAAAAATTTACGAGCCCAATGATTGTTTTGCAAGGTTCTGAAGACGCTGTAGTACCGCCTAATCAGGCGGAACTTATCGTCGCTGCGCTTAAAAGTAACAGTATCCCGCATTCCTATGTTCTATTTGATGGAGAAGGACATGGTTTTAGACAAGCAGAAAATATCGTTGCTGCGTTAGAAGCCGAGTATTCATTCTTTTCACAAATCTTTGGATTTGAACCACCCGAACTTATTGCGAGCATCCCAATACAGTAGAAGTCGCCCGTCTACCGTACTAAAGCTAGTTGTCGGCTCATAGCTAATAAAGTCCCGTCCTGATGCCAGATAAGCCCATCCTCTTCAATGAATCCTTCGGAAGCATGGGTCGTTGAGAAATTGGCGAGCACCCATGATCTATTACCCCATGTTGACGAAGATAGGTTTGCTCGTATGTGAACGGTCAGGTCAATGGTAGGGACAAGTCTGAGTTTCTGTGAGGTAACGAATATAGGGGGAGGAAGGGCATCAGCGATCGCTACTATTAAAGACGAAGATATTGGAGTTTCTGTTGCTGGGCGGATCCACCATGTTAGATTCAGACCCAGGTCACTATCTTTGGATGAATTTTTTAAATGATGGCTTCGGTCCACTGAACGAATTTCCCACTGTTCGTGCAAACGGGTCGGGGTTTCTGTCAAGCGGACGCCAGCAGGGCACGACTCAGGTGGGGGAACTTCTAACATGGGTAATTGCGGAGCTTCGATTGATCCATTACTTGAAGCCCAAACTCCGGTGGCAACGAGAACCAGAATATTCATCTGCGTCATTTCTAATCTCAAGAAGTCAACAGATTTACCACTCCGTACTGTCTCTACGTTTATATTCACAGGACCGAGCTTCGGTGGTAATAAATAGTGAATGGTCAAACTTCTTAATTGATGAGACGTTTTTGCTACATGCAGATCGCCAGCGTTTGCTAGTAATGCACCCAAGTATCCTCCATTCGGGCCTGCAACAATCCAGTAATTATCAATTATTTCTGTTGAAAAAGAACCGCCACCTAAATCTTGTAGAGCGACGTCATCGTGGAATGCCATGTAACCTTCTGTCTTATGCTCTAGCGGCTGGGAGTAATTAGAAGTTTCCCATTGGTTCTCATGACTTGTTCTATTTCGGGCGTTGAGAAACCATTTAAATCTTGCCAAAAATCCATAGGTACAGCTAACCCTTCAGCATGGGGGTAGTCCGACCCAAACAGGATATGGTCCACACCTACCAATTCCCGTAACTCAGATAAGTCATCCTCGTAGTATGGAGCTACCCATATATGCCTTTGGAATGTCTTTATTGGATCTTCAACAAAAGCATGCTCAGCTTGTTTGTATGCTTTTGTGAATCTACGAAACAGCCCGCTAACCCAATCCGATCCGTTCTCAATTGTGCAAACCCGTATGTTCGGGAAACGGTTAAAAAGTCCACCACTAATGAGAGCAGCTACGGTATCTGCAATATTCGAATAGTTAAGAAGCCGCTTTAAGGGGTCGTATCGGAAAGCTTCAAACTCGGTGGATAAACCCCAGTGGCTAAAGAGAAAGTTATAGGCGGCGTCACCAGCGTGGAAAGCCACAGTTATCCCAGAGCTATTAACTCTTTCCCAGAAGTCATCAAAATAGGTATCAGCTGGACTCCTTTGCCCATCATTGGTTGTAACAGCAGATGCCCGTAAATTGATCAGCCGCACATCTTTATCAAGGGCGAACTCAAGCTCGCTAATTGCATGGTTCACATCAGAAAGTGTTATGTAGGCAGCTCCAAACAGCCGATTCTGGTAATTAAACCCCCAGTCTTCAGCTACCCAGCGGTTAAAAGCTGTAAATGCGGCTTGCATTGCGGGAAGGTCACCTTCTAATGCCGATTCCATTCCAACACCTAAAGTAGGGAATAGGAAACAACCTTCAAGTCCCTGTTCGTCAAGAAGAGCAATCTTTGCATCTTTATCCCGATATGCGGGACGAGTTGAGATCGGTTCCAACTCACCGAATGCATCTCGCATGTCAGACACTGATACCTTCCCTCGGAAGTAGTCATCCAGGCAACCCGGTTTTGCTATAGGGTCAAATGTCGGATTCGGAATGAAACGATTAATCTGACCGCCGACCATTAGGCGTTTTCTACCGTTTACTGATACCCATTGCATTGCGCGTTGGGCCATAAGAGGATCCATGTGGCGGGTGAAAGCATCTTCCGCTTCGTAATAGTGATGATCGCAATCGAATCCCTTGAAGTTCAAGTCTCCCACTGATGTTCCTCCCATGTAATAATCCGATATTAGCGCCAGAGATGAGAATCACTACTCATATAGGTGATCTAGCTACTTTTGTTTATGCGTTCGTTTCTGCTCCAAGAAGTTCTAGATTAGAAACATGTACCGAGTTCTTATTACTGAAAATATCTCTCAATCTGGTATAGAGCATTTGAAGAACTCTGGTTACGAAGTTGATGTCAAATTAGAACTTGAGGAAACAGAACTTCTCAAAGAAATCAAAGGCGCTCACGCCGTAATTATTCGTTCGGCGACAACTATTTCAAAAGAAGTAATTTCCAATGGGAAAGACCTCATTGTTATAGGAAGAGCTGGAATCGGATTAGATAACGTTGACGTCGGTGCAGCAACCGAGCAAGGGGTCATGGTGGTTAATGCTCCCAAGTCAAATATTCTCTCTGCAGCTGAGCATACGATGGCGCTACTCCTAGCACAGGCCCGAAATATTCCAGCAGCTAATGAAGCGCTTCGAAACGGTCGGTGGGAGAGAAGTGAATGGACAGGAGTTGAACTCGCAGATAAAACTCTTGGAATAATTGGGTTGGGAAGGATAGGAAAGCTTGTAGCGCAACGAGCTCTTTCTTTCGGAATGAAATTAGTTGCCTACGATCCTTTTGTTGCTCCTGAACGAGCAAAGCAGCTTTCCGTTGACCTACTTTCCTTAAAGGAATTAATGGAAACCTCAGATTTCGTAACAATCCACGTCGCTAAGACACCAGAAACCATTGATCTTATTTCAGCGGAAACTCTTACGTACGCTAACCCAAATCTTCGCATTGTTAATGTGGCTAGAGGCGGGATCGTTAATGAATCAGATCTTGCGGAAGCGATAGAAACTAAACGCATTGCCGGTGCCGCGCTAGATGTTTTCGAAACTGAACCGACAACACAATCTCGGCTATTTAGCTATGAGAATGTAGTGGTTACTCCACATTTAGGAGCGAGCACGAGAGAAGCACAAGAAAAGGCAGGTGTCACTATCGCAGAACAAGTTCACCTAGCGTTACAAGGGAAGTTCGTTCCCTTTGCTGTAAATGTTGCAGCCTCAGAAGCAACTGAAACTGTTCGCCCATTTTTGCCGTTAGCTGAGAAACTCGGATCGTTATTCGCCGGACTATGTTCGACTCTTCCACAAGTCATAAACATAGAATTCGCTGGGGAGATAGGCGGTTACGATAACAAAATCACTGAACTTTCCGTAGTCAAAGGTCTTCTAACTGACGATGACCAAGCAATTTCATTTGTTAATGCCTTGAATGTTGCAAAGGAACGAGGGTTAATAATCGAATCTAAAAATACGACTACTGCATTTGATTATCTCAATATGATAAAGATAGAGGGCGGTGATCATTCAATAGCGGGAACCGTCGTAGGGCTTAAAGGAGAGCACCGTATTATTATGGTAGACGCTCACACCGTTGATGTTCCCCCTAGCGAGCATATGATCGTCCTTCGAAACGATGACCGTCCTGGAGTGATCGGAAAAGTCGGAACTATCCTTGGAGAACATGGAATAAATATCGTCGATATGAACGTAGGGCTAAGCAAAGATGGCCTAGGAGCTTTGATGGTTATCTCAACACATAATCCAGTACCTCAAGATGTCGCCCAACAACTTATCGACACTGATGGCGTCACTGAATGTTCAATTATTGCCCTACCTGACATAGCAGGCTCATAATCTACCTTTGAGAGGCTCTGTATCCGTCTGCTTCTGCTGCTTCCGCTGTGGCATAGCACCGATCCGGAATGGTTCTGTCATAGGTATTCCCACCAGGAATATGGTAGAGGCCGCTACTGTCCTTTGCCTTAATCAGGTGAGAGTCAGGACAATTGCCACTTTCATCACAGGTGAGCCAGCTCCGAGGTTCAACGGGACTACCATCATTTGGTTCTATAACTTGAGAAGATTTATCGGGCTCGTCGGTAACGATAGGCGGCCAAGGCAGGTCTTCTTCGTCAGAACTCTCAGTTTCTTCTGACGAGCGGCTACGAAGCCAAGACACCAAAGCGCCTATTACCGCCGCGACAACAGCAAGTTTCAGGATGCGTCGAATTACTCTCATACAAATACATCTTAGAAGGTTTCAGCGAAATACGACAATGAAATCGGGATATAGTGAAACTCCCAACCCTTGCTCTTCCTTAATTGGGAGAGACAAAGTGGGTGCGTCACGGAAGTGGCGCACCCACTATTTTTAAATAATTTACGCAGACTATTCGGTTCTATCAGTTCCCAATCGGGATGATTGTTTCGACCAAAGGCTGGTTTGTCTCCTCAAGGCTTAGAAGATCATTGGACTGAAGTCGACCCCAACTCATCGTCCACAGTGAATCATCAATGAATAAACTTCTCTGAATTTGCAATTCCCAGTTATACCCACCTGAAGGCCAACATTGCTCAATGCGGTCATTTGTATCAGCGTCTAAGATTTCAATTAGCTCTTCAGCTAATTCACCGAAGTAGTTGTCAAGTTCAGCAACTAAGATACTTTCACAGTAATCATTTCCGTAGCCTCCATCTTCCCCTTCTTTGCAAAGCTGAATTATGGGTCCTCCGTCATAGAATTCTTCAGCGAATATTTCTAACGATGTTCCAATTAAAATATCAAGATCAACTATTTCGCAATCACTGGTTTTGTCAATGTGTAATGGTTCATGGCTTATTTCCCCAACTTCAATTATTTCTCCATTTTGTTGGATCTCAAGCAAGACAGCACTGCCATCCCCACTCCAACTCTGCAGAGGTAAGACAGCCAAACGATCCCGAATCTGAAAAGCTCTATGGTCATATTCTGCAGGAGAGTTCGTATCATTCCGAGTCCAGGTGGAAACTTCAATAGGGTTACTTGGGTCGGAAACGTCAAACGCGCTTACCTTCAATCCAAGGACTCTCCCTTCGTCTGTAGCGTTCTGCCCAATTCCTAAGACAAAATTGTTATCAATAGGATGGAGGTAAGTAGAGAAACCCGGTATTTTCAGTTCGCCAACAACGAGCGGGTTTAATGGGTCGCTGAGATCTAAAACATAAAAGGGGTCAATTTGTCGGAACGTGACAGCAAAGCCAATCTCATCTAGTAATCGAACAGAATATAAAGACTCCCCTTTCCCTAAGCCACCGACTTGTCCAACTTCAACTAAAATATCGCCTTGTTCTTCCATGACGACCAGCTGTGATTCGCTTAAATCCTGTTCACTCCATGGAGAGCCAGTTGTTGTAACGATCCGAAGCCGTTGCCCATATTCATCCATGGAGAATTGATTAAGAAGAGTTCCATCAACTTGGCCTGAAGCAACATATTCTGCGGGATTCCCAACGCCAATTGAGAAAGCATGGATATCAGTTGTATATGAATCCGACCATGTTGTGAAATCGCCTTCAGTTACTTCATCTTCAGCCCACTTAGTTGTCGCTATATAGAAACGGTCCAACGAGGAGTAAACTGTTTGACCACTTGCCAACACGCCGACACCTCCGCCGGGTGTGAGGCCTTCCGACAAATCAAAACTAAGAACAGAAAGCACATCAAATCCTGCGAATGCGCTGGGCTGGTGGATTTGGTCGCACTGGAGGAGAGGCCCACTAGAGGTCGTAGCACCTTTAGAAAGCTCGTATGTTGGTACCCAATCTTCCAAAGAGGTTTCTTCAATAAGTTCTCGATTAAATCTCGTGGCTCTATCTTCGGATCCCGGTCCGCTTGGATACACCCATTCCAAATTGCTCGGGGCACTATTCACAGCCATCCGGACGGTATCCCCAACTAATCTTGCGCTGAGGTAAGAGCCACTTATTGACATCTGACCGGCAATCTCCAAGTTGAAAGGATCAGAAAGGTCAACCTCGATGATTTGGGCAGTCAGTTTGGCATATTCAAAAGGCATAACGTCCATTGCCAATTCACCATCTTCGATGGAAACCCCATCTTCATCTGGCATCGGGTCATCATAGAAATAGTTATAAATATTGGCCAAAAGAAAAGCCCGATCTCCTTGAATGAAAAGCTCAAACCCATAAGCGTTTGACTTGATTTCAATCTGATCCGTTAAGGAACCATTCCCCCCGTTTACGGCAATATAGGAAAGAATTCCGTTGTTTACGACGAGTATCCGGTCCCCATCTGTTTTGAGAATATCTGGTTCATCAACACCCAACTCTTGAACATTCGTTCCAGTGAAACTCCCTGCATTTGATGATGATTCCTCCTCACCGGAAAACGTTGGGGCGGCACCATCCATTTCCATAGCAGAATCAACGGCGATGTCTGGCTGACCTGAACGAAAAACTCCATCATTGAACCAGATCGGATAACCGCTGTTATCTAAACCGTAAGGGCCAACTCGGTCGGTAGCTTCTTCCTTTATGTGTGAGAGCAATTTCTCGCAGTTATCGAAAGGAACGAGTCTATTTACTAACTGGATATCTTCGGGTCCTAAGCTCACTTGATCAGATGGTTGTGAACTTGAACAACCAGTAGCAAAAAGGCCGACCAATAATGTAATCGCTAAAATTCTTCGCATAGTTACTTCCCTTTTTAGATGATATGACCATCTGACGTGTCCGAGGAGTGATTAGTTCCCGTTTAGAGTATTTTTAGATTGAGTTTTGGCTTGGAAGCCATTCTCCACGGCTTGTTTCGAAATCCTTGATCGCTTCAACATTGTTTAAGGTTATGCTAATGTCATCAAGACCTTTCAAAAATCTGTCTTGCACTGAACCTTCAAGTTCAAACTCTATGGCAAGACCCAACTGGGGCACTTCTACGGACCGTTGCGCAATATCAATAACAAAGTGTAGATCTGGGTTTTGGCCCACTTCGTGAAGCAATTGATTTCCTAAATGTGAATCAATTTCTATTGGAACAAGACCATTTTTCGTAGCATTATTTTTGAAGATCGGACCGAACCTTGGCGAGATCACCGCATCAAAACCTGCTTGCTGGATAGCCCAAACTGCGTGCTCGCGCGACGAACCAGTTCCGAAATTTGGACCGGCAATAAGAATGCAGGCACCCGCGTAATCTTCATTATTGAGAATAAAGTTCTTATCATCACGCCATTCTGAGAATAATCCTTTCTCAAACCCCGTTTTTTCAACGCGTTTAAGCCAATCACTGGGAATGATCTGATCTGTATCTACATCTGATCTATCGAGAGGAACAGCAGTGCCTTCTATAATTGTTACTGGTTTCATTAAAGTTCCTCCGGAGTGGCAAAGTATCCGGCAATCGCGCTTGCAGCTGCCACACGAGGAGAAACTAAATGGGTTCTCCCACCACGCCCTTGTCTACCTTCGAAATTTCGATTACTGGTGCTAGCAGAGCGTTCACCAACCGTAAGTTTGTCTGGATTCATCGCTAAACACATTGAGCAACCAGGCTCTCTCCAATCAAAGCCGCTCTCTAGGAAAATCTCATGCAGTCCTTCTTCTTCGGCGATTTCTTTAACTTTTCTTGAACCAGGGACAACTAGCGTTCTCACACCTTTTGCAACTTTTTTTCCTTTAATAACTTCAGCTGCTGAGCGCAAATCTTCAATTCTACTGTTTGTGCAACTGCCTATAAAGACCGTATCCACAGCAACATCACTCATTTTAGTGCCAGGGGTTAATCCCATGTAATCCAAGGCGCGTTGCGCAGCTTCTTGTTCAGCGGGATCCTCAAACGCATCTGGTCCCGGGACACTCCCAGATACAGGTATTACTTGACCTGGGTTGGTTCCCCATGTGACCTGTGGAGTTATCATGCCACCATCTAGGATAATTTCGCGGTCAAAAACGGCATCTGGATCTGTCCTAAGGCCATCCCAGAAACGTATAGCTTTTTGCCACTGGTCGTCTTTAGGAGAATGTTCGCGACCTTTCAGATATTCATACGTGATTTCATCGGGTGCTATTAATCCCGCTTTGGCTCCAAATTCAATCGCCATGTTACATAAAGTCATTCTCCCTTCCATTGAAAGACTTTCAACCACTGGGCCTCGGAACTCGGCAATTGCCCCAATTCCGCCGCCTGTCCCAACTTCAGCGAGAACCGCTAACACGACATCCTTGGCTGAAGAGCCGGAAGGAAGCTGCCCGTTAATGGTTATAGACATTGTTTCTTGCTTAGGTTGGGGCAACGTTTGTGTCGCTAACACATGTTCCACTTCGCTTGTGCCGATCCCAAAGGCAAGAGCTCCAAAAGCCCCATGTGTTGATGTGTGACTATCACCGCAAACAACGGTCATACCGGGTTGGGTCAAACCTAATTCGGGTCCGATAACGTGTACGATCCCTTGATTCGGGTCACCCATTGGGTAGTTCGTGATCCCAAACTCATCGGCGTTATTCCGCAAAGTCTGGATTTGCTTTAGGCTGACTTCATCTTCAATTGGTTGGTCAATATTCTCAGTAGGAACATTATGGTCTTCTGTGGCAACTGTTAGGTCGGGCCTGCGGACTTTCCTCCCGTTCAGTCTCAACCCATCAAATGCTTGGGGAGAGGTCACTTCGTGAATCAAGTGCAAGTCAATGTATAACAAGTCAGGCAAATCATTACCTGAACGAACGACATGATGGTCCCAAATCTTCTGACTTAATGTTCTACCCACAGCGCTCCTTAGCTTCTCGTAGTTTACCGACTAGGAAACAATTAACTATCAGCGGCCTCGGTTTCAGAAGAGTTTTGGCAATTCACGATTTCTAAATCTGTGAAATCTACATAAGGGAGATCATCCGCTCGTGTCCATAGCTGCGTTGATGGTGAATCAGGATCTTGAAAAGCTATCCACGTTCCCGAAGCATTCTTCCCACTCAAAAGAGCAGAAGGTAGATCTTCAATTTGTTTTAACGCCTCGTTATCTCCAGCACACTGGTAAGCGTTTATAACATTCGTTTCCGAATCCGTTGAAACACTAATCGGTGTTTCCGTAGAGTCTGCATCGAATCGGTCAAATAGGTATAAAGCGAGAAGGCCTACTGAGACTAGAAGTATAAGTGAAGCAAGGGTTCCAACAATCAATCTTGGCCAATCAGTTCCCAAATAATAGTCGTTGGGATGGTAATAATTTGAAGGCTGATTCTTTCTTCGTTTTGAGAGCGTTGGTTCAGTTCTCGGAGTGCTTTTAGCGACCACTGGTTTGTTTAAACTGGGTGCAGTCGGTGATGGTTTCGAAGGATATAGACCTTGTCGTTTAGGGAAGATATTTAGATTGGCACCTTTTAACTTTCGCTCTGGTGTGGTGGGGTAGAGGCTGGCATCATTTTCGGGACTCGAAGCATAACTTTCGTCGCTTTCAGAGAAAGCGAATAAATCGTCTACTGATTCGTTTTCAGTTTTCTCAAAATGTTCGTCAGATCCCATGAAATAGAGTTTTGCCTAAAAAAGTGCTTCTGTTAGGTATAGAGGACTATTCAATCGCAACAATTTTGACTTTGAGTAATCCCCCAGGGGCGTCATACTCAACAATCTCGTCAACTTTGTTTCCAAGAAGAGCTTCGCCAAGCGGAGATGATGGTGAAACGACTTCAGTATTCTCAATTCTTTCTTCGATTGAACCCAACAAATATTTTTCTATTTCATCGTCTCCTATGTATTGGATTGAAACAATAGAGCCAGCTCTGACGCTATCTCCACCCGCTGATTCATCAACTATTTCTGCATCTTCTAGCATTGATGAAAGATGAGCGATGCGGCCCTCCATCTTCCCTTGTTCTTCCTTAGCGGCATGGTAGTCGCCATTTTCAGATAGATCGCCTAACTCTCGTGCAGTCTCAATTTTGCGCGCTATGTCAATCCGTCCTGTAGTCGTGAGGAGAGTAAATTCATCTTGAAGCCGGTCAAATGCCGCTTGTGAAAGTTTTTGTACTTGTGCCATAGCAAAAGACTACCTTTGTTTTAGCGTTTGCGATTCGGAAATTAGCTGCGAGACTGAAGCAGAACGAAAAAAAGAAAGCACGATAAGCAATAAGGAGACGTTGTGGGCCACAAGATAGGAGTGATCGGGGGAGACGGAATAGGACCTGAAGTTATTAAAGAAGGTTTGAAAGTCATTCAAGCAGCAGGAGTTGACCTTGACCTTTTCGAATACGACTTAGGAGGCACACGATATCTCAAAGATGAAACGATACTTCCAGATTCAGTACTTAAAGAGTGGAAGGACTTAGATGCTTTGTACTTAGGTGCTGTTGGAACACCAGAAGTACCACCAGGAGTTATCGAGCGAGGCCTTTTGCTAAAAATGCGTTTCGAACTTGATTTGTATATTAACTTGCGCCCATTTGTAACCGCAGGGGATGGGGATTCCTCTGGCCATGACTTTATTGTCATTCGCGAAAACACGGAAGGAACTTACGCCGGAGAGGGAGGTTTCCTTCGGAAGGGCACGAACCATGAGATAGCCACTCAAGGTTCGGTCAATACCAGGCACGGCGTTGAAAGATGCATACGATACGCATTTGAGCTTGCAAATAATCGCAAAAAGAAACACCTCACTCTTGTACATAAGACCAATGTGTTGACATTTGCTGGAGACCTTTGGGAAAGAACATTTGAAAGTGTGGCAAACGAATTTCCAGATGTAGGAACTGACTACAACCACGTTGATGCAGCATGCATCTACATGGTGCAAGACCCGCAACGGTACGATGTCATCGTCACGGATAATTTATTTGGGGATATTCTCACAGATCTGGGCGGGGCTGTTTCGGGAGGGATAGGTCTCGCCTGTTCGGCGAACCTGAACCCTGAAAGATCATCTCCTTCAATGTTTGAACCGGTACATGGTTCAGCACCCGATATCGTAGGAACGGGGCAGGCAAACCCGACTGCCGCCATATTGAGTGGAGCGTTGATGCTTGATTTCCTCAAAGAAACAGAAGCGGCACAGAAGATAGAAAAAGCTTGCGCCAACCCTGCAACACAAAATGGAACAACAACTGAAATTGGTGACGCGATCGCCAACTTAGTCTAGGACAAAGAGAAGGTAGAAAAATGCCTATAGAACCAACAAAAAGTATCTGGATGAACGGAGAACTAATCCCTTGGGAAGAAGCACAAATTCACGTCCTGACCCACACTCTCCATTATGGAACAGGCATTTTTGAAGGGATCCGCGCCTACGAAACTTCAGAAGGGCCAGCAATTTTTAGACTCGCTGAACACATGGACAGGCTTATTAACTCTGCCAAAATCCTAGATATTCCAATGCCGTACACTTCAGAAGAACTCCAAGAAGCTGCGAAGGAGGTCGTACGCGACTCTGGCCTTGCTAGTTGCTATGTTCGCCCAATTGCCTATTACGGGTATGGAGAAATGGGTCTAGCGACTACAGATTGCGAAGTAGATGTGGCCATAGCATGCTGGCCGTGGGGGGCATACTTAGGCGAAGATGCTGCGACTAAAGGTGTGCGGATGAAAATATCGTCTTGGGTTCGCCACGACCACAATATTATGCCCCCAGCTTCAAAAACGACTGGGAATTACGCCAATTCAACTCTGGCGAAAATGGAGGCATTGAGAGCAGGGTATGACGAAGCAATCATGCTTAACAAAGAAGGATTAGTAGCTGAGTGTTCAGGCGAGAACCTGTTCGTATGCCGTAATGGAAAGATAATGACTCCACCTCTAGTATCTGGGGCGCTAGAAGGCATTACACAACATACAGTCATGTCCTTCGTTAAAGACTTAGGCCATGAAGTCACATTCGAAGCCCTAGCTCGGTCAGATCTGTATACGGCAGATGAGATATTCGTAGTAGGTACAGCAGCTGAGGTAAGCGCTGTCAATAGCGTTGATGACCGCCCAGTACCATGCCCTGGCCCCATAACACAACAGGTAGCATCCCTTTATGCGGATACGGTTAGAGGCAAGAACCCTAACTATTCACACTGGTGCGAGGTCGTGTGATGCCGGGATCTTCTCCGCAGTCCGTTGAGATCTATGACACAACTCTTCGCGATGGAAGCCAATTAGAAGGCATTTCCCTTACCGTTGAAGACAAGTTACGAATAGCCGAACAGTTAGATCTGCTAGGCGTTCACTACATAGAAGGTGGCTGGCCCGGAGCTAATCCCAAAGACAACGAATTTTTTGAAAGAGCCCATCAGGAACTTGAATTAAAGACATCACAGCTTGTGGCGTTTGGGTCAACGAGACGGGCAAAGGGAAAAGTTGACCAAGACCAAACACTAGAGAATCTAATCGCGGCGAAAACCAATGTTGTTTGCATTGTTGGGAAATGCTGGGACTACCACGTTACAGAAGCACTTCAGACTTCTCTTGATGAAGGTGTAGCAATGGTCGCTGATTCAGTTGAATATCTAGTAGCAAATGGTAAACGGGTCTTTTTCGACGCGGAACATTTCTTTGATGGTTATAAAGACAATCCTGAATTCTCGCTTCGCGTCTTAGAAGCAGCATCTATCGCAGGAGCTGAAAGGCTGATTCTTTGTGACACGAATGGTGGATCTCTACCGCAAGATGTCACTAACGCAGTTGCAGCGGTTACATCACATTTAGAAACTGGAGTCGGTGTCCATTTGCACAACGACACTGGATGCGGGGTAGCGAATGCGCTCGCTGGAGTTTCTGCCGGAGCGATCCAAGTTCAGGGAACTATTAATGGCTATGGAGAACGGACTGGCAATTGTGACTTGATTGCAATCATTGCAAATCTGACATTGAAAATGGGTATTACGACAATACCCGAAGAACGTCTTGAGTTACTTACCCCAGTTAGTCACCATGTTGCAGAACTCGTGAACATAACCCTCAATCCCCAACAGCCATATACGGGCGGTTCAGCATTTGCCCACAAAGCAGGGCTCCACGTGAGCGCGATCTCTAGAAGATCAGATGCTTATGAACATATACCACCGGAAAGAATAGGGAATGGAACCCGATTTCTTGTTTCTGAAATGGCAGGACGATCAACGCTTGAACTTAAAGCCAAGGAAATAGGTATAGATCTTGATGGAAAAATTCTAGGAGATGTTGTCGAAACCTTGAAAAAACTTGAATATGAGGGATACCACTTTGAAGTAGCAGATGCCTCATTGGAACTACTTATGCGAGGAGCAAGCGGGTGGACGCAAGATTTTTTCAAATTGGATAAATTCCATGTTGAAATGAACCATGTGGGTTCAGGAAGTCGTGCTTGGAATGAAATATCTGTTGACGTTGACACGCGAGCCGTGGTCGACCTTAACGTCAAAGACCAAAGGTTTGTAGGAGAAGGAGATGGAAACGGACCGGTTAATGCTATTGACACTGCATTACGCTCGGTACTTGTAGATATATATCCAGAGTTGGAAGAAATTTCACTCGTTGACTATAAAGTTCGTGTTCTTGATACTGAGAGAGGCACTGGAGCAGTCACACGGGTCTTATTGGATAGCACGAATGGTGAAGAAACATGGACAACTATCGGCGTTTCAGAAAACATTATTGAGGCGAGTTGGCAGGCTTTAGTAGATTCCATTGTCTATGGCCTCCTACATTGCCGAAAGACAAAGTAAATTAGACTAGAGAGCTATGAATGCTCCAAGCTATGCCCCAATCCAAGTTAAACAAAGTAGATCTCGTCAATCCAACAAACATGCAAGAAGGTTAGAAGGCTTTTGACTCCACAATCACCTCGTGTCCGTTTCGCACCTGCCCCATCGGGATACCTCCATGTCGGTTCGGCTCGATCTGCATTGTTCAATTGGTTGTTTGCTAAGAGATTTGAAGGCACGTTTATTCTGCGCATCGAAGACACAAATGCGGATCTTGCTAAGCCAGAATTTTATGAAGCTATTACTGAACCCCTTGAATGGCTGGGGTTGGAATGGGATGAAGGTCCTTATTATCAATCTCAAAGAACCGAGAAATACATTGCGGCTATTGAGGACCTAATAGATAAAAAACTTGCTTACTGTTGCAACTGCACCAGAGAAAATATTGATGCTAGGAATAACGAAACAGGCTATCGCGGTGGCTACGACGGCTACTGCCAGGACCGTCAAATTAACGACGGTCCCGGAGTCACCATTCGATTCATGACTCCGAATGTAGGGGCGGTTGAAGTAGATGACTTGATCCGCGGGAAGGTGCAATTTAAAAATAATGAATTAGAAGATTTTGTTATTCGTCGCGGTAACGGAACTCCGGTATTCTTAGTAGCAAACGCAGTAGATGATGCGGACATGAGCATTACTCATGTTATTCGAGGTGAAGATCTTCTAAATACGACTCCTAAGGTAATTCTTTTATGGGAAGCCCTTGGATACGGAAAGCCACCTCAGTATGCCCATCTCCCTCTTCTAATCGGAGAAGATCGTAAAAAGCTTTCAAAACGCCGACATTCAGTAGCCTTATCTGACTTCCGAACGGATGGAATCATTCCAGAGGCGATGATCAATTACCTTGCTCTCTTGGGTTGGGGGCCCCCAGACGAAAAAGAAATAAGACCTATAGAGGAAATAGCTTCTCTATTTGAACTTGAAAATGTAAATAAATCTCCAGCATTTTTCGATATCAAAAAATTGCATCACATTAATGGCGAATACCTTCGAGCTCTTTCGCCAGAAGATTTTGTGATGCTCGCAATGAACTATTTTAAAGATACTGGTTGGCAACCAAACAACCTAACCGCACAAGCACTAACAGTTCTAGCTCCGTCTATGCAAGAACGAACTGAAATACTAAATGACCTCAAACCACTTGTTGATTGGGTTTTCGAAGAAATTATTCCAGAAGAAACGAATGAGAAAGAGATTAAAAAAATTGCTAAAGCAATGCATGTTTCAGAAGTGCCGATGGTGCTAGATCTTGTTATAGAAGGATTGCGAAATTGTCAATGGGATGAAGAGTCGATAGAACAGGTAATTTCTGAAGCAGGAGAGTCTCTTCAAGCGAAATCGCAAGTGCCTGTCCGCATAGCGGTAACTGGTAGAAGAATAGGTTTGCCTTTGTATAAACCCATGGCGATTCTAGATCGATCTCTGGCTTTAAGCAGATTGGTTGATGCAAGGTCAAAATTAGCGTAGGGACTGCTATGGCGTATTCGGAATCAGAGTTACCCGATCCGCAACAAAACCCAATTGCGGAGTCCACTCAGAGAAGCAGATACACCAAAGTTTTCTTTACCTCTTGCTTTGCTTTAGCGTTATTAGGGATCGCATATGTCGCCGTGACTTTTACTCAGGTCTGGTGGCAAAGCACTCGTGACGAAGTTCGGAATGTGGACGCAATCGTTGTTTTGGGTGCAGCGCAATGGGATGGGGTGCCTTCCCCAGTTCTAGAGGCGCGTTTGCAGCATGCTTTAAGTTTGTACGTCGATGGAATAGCTCCTTACATCGTGACAACAGGGTCTAAACAGAAAGGAGACCGGTTCACGGAAGCCTATACCGGATTAACGTATCTTCTAGAGCGGTCAGTTCCTGAGAGCGCAATCCTTGTTGTGATAGACGGGTCCAACACGTTCCAATCATTAAGTGCGACATCAAATGCTTTAGAGAGAGTGGGAGTAGGTAATGAAGTTCTCCTTGTCTCAGACCCTTACCACGCATTGCGTGCAAAAGAGGTAGCCCGAGAAGTTGGGTTGGAACCATGGTTCTCTCCCACGCAACTGGATAGCTCGTTTAGTCAACTCTTTCGAGAAACCATTGGAACTTCAGTGGGGAGAGTCATTGGATTCCGAAGAGCGAGCACCTTAAGTGAGTGAGTACCCCGTACGGGATTTGAACCCGTGCTACCACCTTGAGAGGGTGGCGTCCTAGGCCGCTAGACGAACGGGGCTGGAACTTTCTTTATTTATCCTAGTAGCTCGGGGAGGAGGACTTGAACCCCCAATGACTGGATCAGAACCAGTTGTGTTACCAATTACACCATCCCCGAAAAATCTTTCCTAAGTGATGGATCAGCCTAGCGACATCATCAACTTGAGCCCAACACCGAAATGTTATTCGTTAAAAAACTTTTGTGACTCTGCTTCTGATTTTAAGAAATCAAAAGACATTCCAAATACTGGACCTGGGTCGAATTTCCCTCGTTTCCCACGGTTATTTGGAGTAACGTATCGCTTTTCAGTCGGGTCGTTGGTTAAGGGGCGCAAGAAACGGAAGCTTTCATTGCGTAGTGAATTTGGTTCGATATCAAGGATCTTTCGTATCTGGAGCTTTGTTTCAATTGCGGCGGATTCACCATTTACCAAGAAAGAGAAGTGTGGGGACCATGTTCCAACAATTTTTTCTTCATCCGTGAGTTTGTTATAAACACCTGACTCTCCAAGATTTTGGTTATTTCGGAGAGTCAGCGACCATGTGAGAATGTGTTGAATGTAAGCCGCTATCAGTGGAAGTAGTTCGACTGAGTAAAATACAGTTCTCGTTTGAGGAAGGTTCTGTGTGACTGCAATCGCTAGAACTGGACCGATAGAAAGCTGGGAATAGAAAAGAGACAGTCGGACAACTGTTTGATCTTGGTAATCGCATGAGCGGAGGATTTCGCGGAATTGCCAACGCGAAGGAAATGTTTGGGAATCGTTTCCTTTTTTTGTTTCCTCGTATGAACCAGTCATTGTTACACATTAAGCATCAGGTACGACATATTAGATAGCGGACGGTTCAAGTTTGTTGCGATCGCAGGAAGTTTGCGTGTCAGGCGATACCATGATTAAGCCGTAAAGCGTTAGCTGTTTCGAGGTTTAAACTTAAAGCGAATTTTTCTTGAGAGATTCTCGAGTTCTATCCGGTCAGCGGATCTTTACAAATAAGGAAAATAGGTAAGCCACCATGTCTAAAAGTTTCTCTAGTCTCGGAGTTCCAGATTATATTTGCGAAGCACTTAAACGTCAGGGGATACAAGAACCATTTGAAATTCAAGAAAAAACGATTCAGGAAGGGTTAGAAGGTAAGGATATTTGTGGAAGGGCACCCACGGGATCTGGCAAAACCCTCGCATTTGGAATACCTCTTGTAGTAAGGACGAAAGCATCGAAACCTCGAAACCCACAAAGCTTAGTACTTGCCCCCACCAGAGAATTAGCTGAACAGATATGTAACGAGCTTCGGTCATTTAGCGGCAAAAAAAATGTTTTCGTGGTGTACGGAGGTGTCGGTTACGGACCGCAAAGGAAGGCTTTATCAAAAGGAGTCGATATTCTTGTCGCTTGCCCAGGCCGTCTAGAAGATCTCATTGAACAAGGCGAAGTTAATTTAGGGGCGGTGCAGCAAGTAGTTATTGATGAGGCTGATCGTATGGCTGATATGGGATTCATGCCAGCGATCTCACGAATCCTTGACCAGACCTCAAATGAACGGCAAACCATTCTTTTCTCCGCAACTCTTGATAGAGAGGTAGCGCAACTGAAAAAACGGTATCAACGAGATCCGGTATTGCATGAAGTAGGGGAAAGAACTCCTGATATCAAACAGGCCAAGCATACTTTTACGGTTGCGAAAAAATCAGAGAAATCTGTTGTTGCAGCCGAAGCAGTGAAAGTTGTTTGGCCAGCAATAATCTTTTGCCGGACACGCCATGGGTCCGACCGTTTGGCAAAACAGTTGAAGAAATTAGGCGTGGATGCAGAAGCGATACATGGAGGGAAGAGTCAGCATCAGCGAAGAAGGGCGCTTGAGAATTTCACCATTGGAAGAGCTCAAACGCTAGTAGCTACTGATGTAGCGGCTAGGGGAATTCATGTTGATGGAGTTGAATTGGTAGTTCATTATGACCTTCCAGAAGACCACAAAGCATATATTCACCGTTCAGGCCGTACGGCTCGTGCAGGTAACGAAGGAATAGTTCTTTCCATAATTCAACCAGAACAAAGAAGAACCGCAAAAAAAATGCAAGAGCGGTTGGGAATTAGTGAAGTGATTCAAAGAGTTGAACCCGAACGGTTATCTGAACTTTCATCTGGAACTTCAACGAAAAGCAGAAGAGAAAAAGAATTGGATCAGAAATCTGGAGAAAGTCCGAAATTAGCAGGAAAGGCTACGCACGGTGCATCATCAAAGAAACGTAATGATCAGAAATCAAAGAATCGTTCAAGGGCTTCGCATCACAAACCCAAAGGGAAGAATTCTCCAAATAAAAATCGTAGAAAAACGAATAATAAACATGTAAATAGACATGCTTCGCAGAAACCAAAATCAGGTCAGAATAGAAAGAAATCCTCACCCAAATCCAATGGTCGGCCCAATCGGAAAGCCCGTCGTGCACACTTGCAACCATCAAACCGCTGAAACAACTCTTATTAAGGGTTAGTAATTGTAATTATTTCTTGGGTAATTAGGTTTCTGCTTTAGTGGGTTCTTTTTCATTTCGTTTGCTTCTGATGTAGCTACTAGACCCAAGTCCGATAAACACAATGATCATTCCTAGACCCTTGATCCCTGAAATTGTAGCCTCCAAGAAAAGCACGGCAGACACGGTGGCTGTAACTGGAACTAGTAGCTGAAGAATGCCAATCAGGCTAAGAGGTGTTCTCCCTTGAGAGAAATTAAGAAGAACGTGACCCACTCCCGGTACTGAAGCAACTGCTAGAATTTGCACGATGTCTCGTTCGGTTTGAGGCATAATTCCTGCTCCAGCTAAAAGCATCATAGGGGTAAGGGTGATTCCAGACCATATAAAATAACCAGTCATGAATTCAGCGACCCCGAGTTTCCTTAAAGTCTTTTTTGCGAATGCGAAGTATCCAGCCCCTAGAGCTATTCCTATAAACGCGATGAAATCACCACTGATTTTTCCACTTCCATCACTTGTTCCAGCTAGGACTATGATTATCGCTCCTCCAATAGAGAGAAGCGATAATCCGATATCTCCGGAGGTAATTTTCTCTGAGAAGAAGTAGTAACTCAAGAAAATAATGATTAATGGTTGTAATGAGCTTATAAGGCTTGCATTTATAAGGCTTGTTATTTGGGTGGACCAAAAAAACAATCCGATTGCTGAGCCGAAGCATATTCCTGCTGGAGCGCACAACAAGAAATTATGCCAGTTAAATTTTTGCTTCTGTTTCAGAAGAACGTAAAGACCTAAGACAGGTACGCCAATCCATGATCGCCAAAATGCCATGGTCAAGCCGTGCACTTCAGAGTCTGAAACAATCACAGAAGCGATAGCAATAAGTATGTAACCGAAACTGCAAGAAATTATTCCGATGCGGAGTTCATTATTATGAGGGATATCAGAGGATTGAGTATCGATAATATGCTCAGTTTCTTGAGAGAGTGTGACAGAATTTGCCATTTCTAGACTAGTAGGATTTTTCCAGCCGTGTTTCAGCAATGACCGTGGGTCGGGAACTCCCATTTATAAAGAGGTCAGTGATAGAAACAGATTTGAGAATCTTTTCGGTCCTTAAGCCTAGAATCATTATGTGGGACATGCTGAAAACTTTTATCTCGAGAACTTTTCTCTTGCAGGTGTAATTGGTGAATCAATTGTTTTCGAGTCGAGTAATCCCCGAAACTATTCCGAAGCAATCGGTTCACACCACCAAATAGAACGGATTAACATCAGTGGAAAACTCTTCGTTGCCTCTCCGGATAGCTCATCGCCTGTTGTTATTGTCGTACCAGGAAGCTTGGGAGTCGGGGAAAACCATCTACAACACGCTGAAACGATTGTTTCTCAAGGAATGGCTGCCTTTGTGCTGGATCCGTTTACGAATAGGAATGTGCAGTCAACAGTTGCAAACCAAACCCCCTTTTCCTTCGCGGCAAGCGCAGTTGATGTCTTGATGGCTCTAGAAACTATTGCTAGGCATCCAGCTATTGATGCTGATCGGATTTCTGCTCAAGGGCATAGCAGGGGAGGGTCTGCTGTTTTAATGGCAAGTATGCGCCAATTCGCTGACCCCATCATCGGAAGCAATCTTTATTTTAAAGGGATTTATGCGGTGTATCCGTGGTGTGGTCACCAATTCCTCAAACCTTCTGTTGGTCAAACGCAGGTTCGAGCAATAGTAGGGGAACGAGATGACTGGTTATCGGTCCAACAGGTGCAGTCACAAATCCAAGCGATAACACTTGCTGGCGGTGATGCATCCATTCGAATAGTGGAGGGAGCTTCACACAGTTTTGACCGAGAGGAAGAAGTGCACGAAATCCCTGAAGCTAGTGTCGCCCCTGCAGCACCAACCGTGTATTTAGACGCTACTGGAGCCATGATTGACCCATTGGCTGGAGAGTCGGATTCGCTTTCAACTGACCGCACACATTTTATGGCGGCGATTGAGGGGGGCTTCGGTAGGCGAGGAGCGCACATGGGTGGATTCGGCGAACAACCCGACATTTTTCGCGAAGATATGTCGGAGTTTCACAAATCAGTCCTGTTAAAAAAGTAAAGATCATGGCAACGGGCTAAATCATAAAAAGTAGAGATAACAAATATCGAGACAAGGTCCTGAGATAATGTTCCTGGACAATATTCTCATCCGATTAAGAAAATATTTTGTGTGTTTCTCGCCGGTATCTCTCTAGGTGGAGTTTATAACAGCGAAGGATCCATTGACGATAGCGATTAGTTTCTCGTCATCTCCCCCAACTACCCGACTTTCCAAATGTACAACACTTTTCCCTGCTTTGATAACAGATGCTGTAGCGATCAACTTCCCTTTGTTAATCGGTCGTAGATATCGGACAGATAGTTCAATCGAGGCGCAAATTTGACCTTCTCGCAACACGGACATAGTAGCTTTACCCATAGCTGTATCAGCCAAAGTAAATATTACCCCTCCATGAATGACACCGTTTGGGTTGAGGTGCCGATCACCAATATCCAATGCGGCAACAGCGACGCCCTCTGATACCTCCTGAATTGTAAAGTCAAGAAAAGTACGGAGAGGGAACACGCTATATCTCTCACCGTTTTGTGACATTCTTAAAGAGTAGGAGGGTCCGATCAAGTTCGCAATTATAAGAAGGTCGGGCTCTATTAGAAGCTATTGAGCAGCACTGCTCCCATGAACACTGCAGCCAATGAACCAATAGCGCCGATTGCTCCCCAGAAAGCAATCATGGACTTGCGGACGGACACAGTGTGGACATATGCAGATACGCCAGAAATCGCCACTATTAATAATTTCAACATTAATCCCACCTGATAACTGTTACTTCGAGCAGAAAGATCAATTGCGAAAACATGCCATATTCCGGTTATGACAGTTAAAGCAAAAAATGGCCAAGCCACTCTGTTAAAGGCGTTAGCCACTTTCTTTGTGTTCTCGCCTCCAAATTGGCGTACCGTGGGAACTAAAGCAGCGAGAACGATTTGCCCCCCTACCCACACCGAAGCTCCTAACACATGCAAAAAAACACGAATTGTGTAGGCGTCAAAATTCAAGATGGCTCCCTTCATTATTTTACCTCAGCCTACATTCTTTATTAAAGTGGAAAAGCGACCCTTGACATGGCAAGGAAATAATGTGATCCCCAAGGCACCAGATCTTAAAGGTGCCAGTACAAATACTTCTCTAAACAAAAAGTCAACTTTTTCAAAATTACTCATAGAGTGGTTTCGTGCCAAGACAAACTGATCCAAAAAATTTAGAACGGCTTCTAGGAGCTGCTGCCGAACTATTCCTTGTTGAAGGTTATGACGGAGCGAGCATGCAGCAAATCGCTGATAGCGTGGATCTCCACAAATCTAGTTTGTACCATTATGTGAGCGGCAAAGAAGACCTTCTTGCGGTATTGACAATTCGCCTGCCCAATTAAAGACAGCTGCCAGATTTCAAGAGCAGTTTGAAGTCAGATTCCCTCTTATCCATGGTGATGCAGAGCAACTACCATTTAAGGACGAGAGCTTCGACTTCGCTATTTCAGAATACGGTGCTGCTATCTGGTGTGACCCCTACCAATGGATCCCCGAGGCGGCACGGGTACTGCGACCTGGGGGCCATCTAGCTTTCCTAGGGAATTCGGCGCTATTGATGTTATGCGTCAGCGATGATGACGAGACTCCTGCCAAAGAAAGCCTGCTACGGCCACAACTAGGTATGCATAGGTTTGAATGGCCCGATGACCCAGGAATACAATTCCACATCTCTCATGGTGAACTTATAGATCTTCTCCGGTCCTGCCAGTTGGAAATCATCGAACTCATTGAGTTGTATCCCCCTGCCGATACTGAGGAGACAGAGTATGCGTTTGTGAATCTAGAATGGGCGCAAAAATGGCCTTACGAAGAAGCGTGGATTGTCCGCAAAACAGATTGAAGAAGCCGAATTCCCCAACCTAATGATTCATCTCAATTAGGTGATTCTAAGTAACGAAATTATGCTTACCGGTGACACTTAGGAGAGATATTATGAAACGTTTGTTGCTAGGTCTGCCAATCCTTTTATTAGTTTCAATGAGTTTGTTTTCTTGTGGCGGAAGTGACGGTGAACAGTCGTCATCTTCTAGTGCTCAAACCACCGAAACCAGTTCTGATACGAGCAGCGAAGAATCTGAGGCGGAACCTGCTGAAGATCAGGAAGAAACTGTAGAAGAAACAAGTGAAGATCAGGAAGAAACTGTAGAAGAAACCACACCAGTAGAAGAAGAGGAAGAGGAAGAGGAAAGAATTGCTTCAGATGTGGGAGTCACTGAAGATAAAATAACTATTGCTGTAATCATCGCTGATCTGTCAGGACTTCGCGATATCGGCTACCCTCTTCCCGATGGTTTAACGAATGAAGCATTATCCGGTCGCATAGGAACCTATCTTGAGGATTGGAATGAAGCAGGTGGAATCAACGGCCGCACGTTTGAAATGGTTGAGATCACATGGAATCCACTAGATGCGGCGACAATGGAAAATGCGTGTACGGAAGCGACCCTCGATAATGAGGTGTTCCTTGTCGTGAATTCTTCGGGGTTTAATCCAGCGTATGTGCCATGTTTCACTGAAGACAATGACACAGTGTTCCTTCTAGGCGATAAGGCACCGCAATACATGTTTGATGCAGCCCCTGACAGGCTCTTTGGGTTCTTCCCACCTGGAGAAATAGCTGCGGTGCAAGCTGGGAGAATTTTTTTAACTGAAACCGATTTAGCCGTAGGTTCAAAGATCGGGATACTCGAGCCAAATAACCCAGCGGCCCAAGCGGCTTCCGTAGAAGTTAAAGACATGTTGGAAGATGCAGGCTTTGAAACAGTTACTATAACGATCAATACAGCATCTGGTGATAACGCCGCTTCTAATGCAGAAGCAGCAGCATCAGTATCTCAATTCAACGCCGAAGGCGTTTCGGAAGTATTCGTTTTGTTAGGTTTCATCCAAACAGATGGTTTCTTCGGGGAAATTGAAGCCCTTGATGTTTCTTGGGGTAGAACGCTGGTTGATGTCGCACCAGGTATGTGTACCCAATTTGGTGCGAGCCGAACAAATCCAGCTGCCGAAGGCTCATCCTGTGTGACATCAACTGATGCATACAGTCTTCTAGAAGGGGGCCTTCGTGAAGATCGCCCATTTGAAGCTCAATGCCGTGAGGAATGGTTAAACCATTTCCCAGTCTTTGAAGGGAGAAGCGATAGAGGTGTTCCATCCGGCGAAGTTGGTTTAGAAACCGCCGACGGGGAACTTCTAAATTCCGATTATGCTTACGCCGATTGCAATATCGTAAATGCAATGAAGCATGCATTTGAGAATGCTGGGGTTAACCCCACTCGCGACTCTTTCGCTGCTGCGCTAAAGACATACTCTGGGTTTGCCGCCACAATGTCCAACGGAGAAGGGGCGTTCGGACCAGACAAAAATTATTACTCGACGCAAATGTGGCAAGTAGAATTCAGAGTGGTCTCTAAGGACACTCCCCGAGGTGATGATGGCAAATTCAACGGCTGCCCCGCACCTACGAATTGTTGGATTCCAGTTACTGGAACATGGTTCAACATCGAGTGAGTAAACACAGCGAAATATTTTCGACAGGTTACAGGAACCCTTTTCTTGCTGACAGTGAGAATCCCATCGCCCATGGACGATGCGATCAACAAGACAACACGCCTATCTCGGGCCCCCGCCCAAATGGCGGCAAACGGTTGTCAGAAGACGAACTGGTTCATACATGGATCGGGCCCGGCCATTTCGGGGGACTTATCTCCAGTCCATACCCTGACGGCAAAAGAGTGATTTGGAGTAACGGCCGAGAACAGATAGTCAAATTGGATTACGACACGCTCGAGTTATTAGCAACATTTGATGTTGATGAAGTCACTAGCCGAACGCAACTCGAAGAGGACATATCAGGACTAGATGAATTAACCGGTGATGCAGCTGTTGGCCATGCTGCCAACATGGCGATGCGGTATCTTACTGGATTAGATGGCGTCTACTCACTTTTGGATAACGAAGGAACGCTTTTCCTCGGTAGGAAAGAAGAAGTAGTGGCATTCTGCGACGCTGTTCCAGGAGATCGAACTTCACCGATCATTGAGAAAGCTAGATGGGAAAAACCTGCAAATATCGATGGCTATTTTGTGGGTATTAATATCACTCACGATGGCCGTTTGGTCTTATCAACCGATCACGGATGGATAATTTGCCTTGAAAGAGATTTCAGTAAATACACGACGCTACTCCTACCAGAAGCCGAAAACGAAGCTGCAGAACACTGCGCCCGCATGGAAGAAGAACGGGGAAATACCGGGTACGGATGGCTGCGAACTAGCTTATGCACTGACGATAGAGGCGGAATTTACACAAGTTCGGTAGATCACACCCATAAGGTTGTGTGGACAGGAGAAAGGCTTTCACTCGACGAAGCAGACGGCGCTTGGATTGCGGAATACCGTAACGGCACAGGCAAGGGTTCAGGCACCACACCGTGCCTTATGGGATTCGGTGACGAAGAAGACAAATTTGTTGTTATCGGAGATGGCGATGATGTCGTAAACATCACTCTTTTTTGGCGAGATCAAATTCCAGAAGACTGGGAGAGATTGCCAGGCGCGCCGTCTCGAAGAATAGCGGGTTTGGGACCAGCGAACATGGGTGACTCTAACCTTAAAGAAATCCAAACTGAGCAGTCCATAACCGTCTCGGGTTATGGCGCCATGACAGTAAATAACCACCCTGCATCAACTCCTGAGTATCTTCCCGAACGCGGAGCCCGAATGCTGTGTTTTTTTCTGGGTAACGACCCAAAATACACTCCGTTTGGCATGCACAAATTTGAATGGGACCCTACGACTCGTTCTTTCAATGAAGCTTGGGTTGCTCTTGATGTCAGTTCACCTAATTCAGTTCCTTTCGTAAGCCAAGCAGAGGACCTGGTTTACACTTGTGGAGTTCGCGAAGAGAATTGGTCTATTGAAGCCATTGACTGGTCAACAGGTCAATCAATTGGGTACTGGATTATGGGAGGATCCCAGTTCAACACTTTGGGCGCAGGTATCACAATTGATGATGATGGTCGGATCATCTGCGGATCAATCTTTGGGAAAACCCGACTCCTGCTATAAAAGATAACAAAACCCTGAAGATATTAGAGGATTTAGGATTGCTTACTATGTTGTGTTATCCCGTTTGGTTTCTGAGAAGGGAACAGGATAGTGTTGTGATGGCTCCAGAGATGATGATTGCCCATAAAGACCACTTATGCGTAGCGACCGTTCCGATTTTTCCTGATTCTAGGATAGAAGCAACAACTGCTGAGCCTAGGGAACCTCCAACCCTGTAGGAAGTCTGCAAAATCGCTGTTCCAGTTCCGACAAGATGAGGCTCAAGTTCTTTCGTTCCAACTGCCGTGGTGTTGGAGAGAATAGTAGCCATCCCAATACCGGCCGCTATCAGTGCTGGGATCATAGCCAGTACCGATGGTGAATTTCCTGCTGTTAGATTCATAGCAAGAAATCCCAAAGTAAAGATCAAAGCTCCAGTTGCCATCACACCTCTGAAACCATTCTTGTCCGCAAATCGACCCGCTGGTTTCGCGATAAAAACCATGGTGCCTGGCATGATTGTCAATAAAAGACCGGTTTTTATAAGGCTGTAATCCCAAACATCAATTGCGTAACTAAGTAGGGCTAACCACATCCCAAAGAACATTAAAGATGAGATAAAGCCGATAATAATGCTAAGAACGAATGCATTATTTGTGAACAGGTGCAAAGGAAGAACAGGAGCGGTATGTGTTTTTGATCTTCTTACAACCAGTGTTACAAGAAGGAAGCCTCCTATAAAGGCACAAATTGTTTGTGGACTTGCCCATCCCCAATCGTTTCCTTCTAAAAGCGCGAAGACAAATAAGGAAATTCCAAACATTGCCGCAAGGGTCCCCAAATAGTCTATTTGGGATTTTGTCATAGAGCGATGGTCGCTATTCCAAGATGGAAACCCTAAATAGATGACAAGGGTACTGATCGGGACGACTGAAAGGAATAGAATCCTCCATGAGGCGTATTCAACAAAAATTGAAGACAGGACTGGACCTGTTACTCCTGCCGTTGCTGTCCAAAATGCCCATCTTCCCATGGCCGTAGCGAGCTGACCTTCGTTGGTTTCTCGGACAATGATCGCTATAGAACTTACCCCAAGTCCAGCCAAGGCCGCTGCTTGCAAACCCCGTCCGATTATCAGGAAGGCAAGGTTGGGAGAAATAGCGCTCAACAACGAACCAACGACAGATGCTCCTGCTGAACTGATCATGATTCTGTTATGACCGTAACGGTCCGCGAGGTGCCCGGCTTGCAGCAATATAGCTGCGCTAACTATTCCCACTATTGTCAATATCCAAGTCGTAGAAGCTGTATCCCCATTTCCCAGAGATGAGCGTATGGCGGGAAAGAGGATAAACGTACTAGTTGAGTCGAAACCAGCAATGAAACCGCATAGCAAAGCCGCCCATAGCAACCGATTCTGCTTTTCCTTAAACTTCTCCATAGAGAATCCGGTCCACAAGCGCACCCCTGAACACTAGAGGCATAAAAAAAAGATTACAAAAGATAGTAGAGCACCGGATCATGGTTCTAAACGCTTAGAGTTATCAGCTAAGCCTCGTTGTTTCTAAGTGTCCGGTGCCACTGCGATGTTCCCGAGATTACAACTCAGTAGTAACAGTAAAACCCGCCGAGATTATTGCTTGAGGGTTTTAACTGTGCGCTTCTACACCTCAGCATCGTTGGATTTGAAGTATGAATTAATTCCCAAAGTGATAATCACTATTGCCATTCCTACTCCTTGAAAAGCTGAAACTGATTGGGACAATATCCAATAGGCAAGGAGTGTAGATACTACGGGAACGATGAGTTGAAAGACAGCGATAAGATTTAAAGGGGCTTTCCCCTGTGAATAATTCAGGAGGAAATGTCCAACTCCTGGAATAAGCGCTACCAGCAGAATTCTCCCCAAGTCAGCGTTGCTTTGGGCAATAATGCTCGCCTGAGTTGAAAGGACCAAAGGGATCAGGACAAGTCCCCCCCACGCAAAAACTCCAGCCATGAACTCAACTAAGGGGACAGTGAGGAGTGTTTTTTTTGCGAAAATAAAGTATCCGGCAGATATATTGACAGCCAACACAGCGAGCAAATCTCCTTTGAAATCTCCTGTTCCGCTACTACTTCCTGAAGCTACTATCAACATTGCTCCGCAAACAGCAATTATAGAAACGAGAACATGTCGTAACGTAATTCTTTCTTTAAATATAAAAAATGCTGCGAGGGTAAGGGGAATAGGAAGAAGAATGGTTATTAATGTTGCGTTTAGAATGCTAGTAATTTTCGCGGCCCAGAAAAAGAGTCCCATGCTGCTACCAAAACAGATTCCTGCTGGAGCTGCTGATAGGAAGCGTTTAAATGAAAGATCTTTCCTTATCAAGATGAACACTGCGAGTACAACGAAAGCTATCCAACATCTCCAAAAAGCCATTGCGAGTCCATGAAGATTCGAATCAGCTACTACCACCGGCGAAATAGCTGTCATTATATAACCAAGCGCACAAGCGATAAGCCCAGTTCTATACATCCCTGTGTCAGGGCTCTTTGCCGACTGCGTTATCTCTGACATGCCCATAGCTTAGGGCAGAATTGTGTTTGCGCTTAGTGGACTGTGTTTGTTATACGAGCCTAAGCGCTACGTATTTACAGGGGTTTAAGATATGGCATTAAAGTAATCACATGGTTAAAGGTCAACTGGTTCCGCTTTCTGCACATCATGTGAAAGCTTTAGAGGTGTTTCTGCGAGAATTTGAGGAATCTGGAGATGAATTACATGGCTATTTCTTTAACCGGTCCACCAATATCAAAAAAGTTATTTCAACACTTGAAGCATGGGAAAGAGGAGATGAACTCGTAGATGGTTGGGTTCCAAATTCAACTTGGTTTTGGGAAAATGATGGAGTCTTGCAGGGTGTGATTAATGTTCGCCATCACCTCACTGCTTGGCTTGAAGGAAATGGAGGGCACATAGGTTATTCGGTCGCACCATCACAACGTCAACAGGGTGTAGCGACATCAATGCTTAGATCAGCGCTCACCAAATGCAAAGAATTAGAGATTCCTAAGGCTATGTTGATTTGCGATTCAGATAATGCAGGGTCGATTAAAGCTATCGAAGCAAATAACGGGGTTCTTGAAAGAGAAGAGAATGGTCAACGCTGGTACTGGATAGAACTTTAAACAGCTTTCGAGCGGCTCAGTAGCGGGTTAAATCGTACTCGATCTGGGATCTCGGTAGCGCCTGGCACGCCACGTTCAATCATAAAGAGACGCAGTGTTTCCATAGCTTTAGGTTCATCCCAATGAGGAATGGTCGGATACATATGATGGATGACGTGAGTTTGCATCGAATGGCAGAGAAATCGCGGCAATGGAATAGTCCAGAAGCGTGTGTCAGCATAACGCCCGGTTTGTGTACCAGGTCGATGTGGCTCCCACGCGAAGTAAACGTAAATGTAAGAGAGCCCAATCTTTGATGGAAGCCACCACGCTAACAAAGTCTCCAATGGGAATAGGACAACCATCACTAACTGTGTCAAAGATAGCAATTTCGCAATTGGAATACCTCGCATTATGGACTCAGCAAATTCCGGGTCACGTTCTATATGGGTTTGGAGAACTTTTACATCACGACGGTGTACCGCTGCCGCTGGCGTCCACCAATGGTCAGCTCCACTTTGGTAGTCCACATCCAATTCAGGGTCGTTTGTGTGAGCATGATGTTTCATATGTGTGGCACGTAGCACCTCATGTGATTGTTTCAACCCCAGCAATGAGATCTGCCCGACGAAGAAATCAATCCACTGCCACCGGTCCTGACGGCCCGATAGGTTACCGTGCTGGCCTTCATGCGATGGCAGATAGGCCATGCTCATACATACTGTGGCAACTATGAAGCCTAACCATATCGGAACGACTCCGGTAATTGTTAAAACTAAAGTGGTGACCCATAGCATGGATTGGCCGATACCGATAATGATCATTTCCCACTGGATTCTCCCCATAAAAGTACGTGCCAAAGCACGCTCTGCCTGAGGGGATAGATCAATGGTGGTTTCGTTGGCGGTCATAGCCAATACCCCCTGATATGAGCGGCGAACCCACTGGCAAGGCCAATCGCGAATGAGGCGATGAGCAAGACCGCATTATTCGCATTTGGCCAAATCCGCTGACTGATAGCAAAGAGAACACAGCCCCAGAAGACCAGTCCAAACCAAATCTTTCCCCAAGTCTCTGAATGTTGAATTAAGTCACCTGTTATCCGAGCCAGACCGGTCGGCGGGGTTTGCGTGTTTTGTTGCTCCATCATCCAAGATTATCTAGGAAAGAGGACATCAGCAATTAGCACGTTCTTGCAATGGGCTACATGAAGTACAAGTTCCGATCAAATCAAGTCGGTGGCTCTCAACAATAAAGTCAAACTGTTCAGCAACCTGTTGAAGTGAAACCTCTAAAGCCTTCTCAACATTGTCTGACAAATGAAAGTCAAGAATTTCTCCACAATATGAACAAATGACATGGTGGTGGTGGTCAGTAAATTGTTCGGCTAGTTCATACCGTGCATGGTCATCGTTTGTGATAATTCGAACTACCGACCCTGCTTCTTCTAACACAGCGAGATTACGGTAAACACTTGATTGGGCAAGTTCATTGTCAACTTCCAAGATCTGACTAGTAGTGAGTGGCTTTTTGGATAATTGGAGAATAGAAATTAAGCGACGACGATTGCTTGAGTAACGCTGACCGATTGATTGAAGTTGTGATGCTACAGACTGGTCTAAATCTATTTCTCTAGCATTGCTCATTTCACTATATTACTTTACAAAAGTCAGAAAGATCTTATTCCTTCTTCAACATGTGCTGACCCATGGGTGTGATGGGGGTCGTCAAGGAATATTTTTGAACCAACACGTATGTTGTCTTTCCCGAATGTAGTACGTAAGTTTGCTTCTGTTAATACTTCATCTGGAGCACCTACGCAGCATGGGCAATTATTCAACAATAGGACTTGATCTGCACGACTTGCGTCACTGAGATTATGGGTAGTGATCACTACCGTGCGTCCAATCGCTACTTCTTCAGCGATTATCTCAAGGATGATGTCCCGAGAAATAATATCAAGCCCGTTGATTGGTTCATCTAACAGCAATACATCGCTTTCTTGTGCTAAGCCCTGCGCAACCAGAGTTCGCTGACGTTCCCCACCTGAGATCTCATGTAATTGCTTTTTAGCAAAATTGGTAAGGTTGAGGCGATCGAGCGCGTTATCAATAACGTTATGGTCATCGGGTCGGAAACGTCTAAATAGTCCTCGAGTGGCAAAACGGGAAAGTGACACGACATCGCGAACACTGATTGGGAGAGAGCTATCTACATCTGTTGACTGCATGACGAAGGAAGGGGATGGGCCAGCAATCTCAATTTCTCCTGAATGCACTTCAACTGTTCCTGCTAAAGCTTTTAGCAGGGCGGATTTGCCTGCTCCATTAGGTCCAATGACAGATAGTAGCGAGCCTGAAGGAACTTCGAGATTTACATCGGTTAAAGCAACGGTACTTCCGTATCGAACTTCCAGGTTGCTAGTCGTTATGGAGTTAGGGCAAGTTTTCATAATGATTGCTCAAAATAAATCGCTTTAATGTGGCACATTGGAGTCCTTCATATGATAATGGGAATCATTCTTATTATATGGAGGATTCCAATGTTTCTCAAATCATCTAACAGGTTGATCTTAACTATTACCGCTTTTCTAACTGTTGTTTCTCTAGCGCTCACAGGATGTAGCGATGATAACTCTTCAGAGTCATCCTCATCTGAAGAGCGACCAGTGATTGTAGTAACAACTAATATTCTTGGAGACGTTGTTGCGAATGTCGTGGGCGATAATTTTGATGTCGAGGTAATAATGCCTTCAGGCGCTGACCCACACGACTTTCAAGCTTCAGCAAAACAAGTCGCCAAAATCATGAGCGCAGATCTTTTAGTAGTGAATGGTGCGAACTTTGAAGAAGGCATGGCTGATGTGATTGAAGCCGCTGAGTCAGATGGAGTGATGATTCTTGAAACTATTAGTTTCGTCACTCAACTAGACGGTGATCATGAAGGCGATGACGATCAC
>Ga0208408_1000039_pt1 | contig 101060 bp, 141 predicted proteins | sample ETNtaG_4_FD_185776 | JGI IMG/M metagenome (GOLD analysis project Ga0208408, IMG submission 185776) | Marine microbial and viral communities from oxygen minimum zone, Eastern Pacific Ocean - ETNP201406SV67 (SPAdes) (version 2) | ecosystem: Environmental > Aquatic > Marine > Oceanic ... | reverse complement strand
CTAGCTAAATATAATAAACAATTTGAAGCCAATTTGTTGAGGGCAGGAGCACATGTTGCAGATGATTCTTCACGAATAAACAATATAATAAGAAGTAAATTGCTTAGAGAACAATTAATTGAAGAAGGTATAGATTTAACTGCAGTAAGTGCACATCATCGACAGATGACTGGAGAGGCACTTGATTTAAGCAGTCACAGAGCGGTGCGTAATGCAGTAACCGCACATGCCGCAGCTGAAGCAATGGATCTAAGTAGTTATGATGGATCAGTTGCATCATTTTGGTCCGCAGTAGACCAAGGAATTGCAAATAAGGCAGTAAAAAAATCACCGGGGCTATTTTCATTACAATCATTCAAATCTGCTGCCAAATGGACGGTAACTCGTCCGGAAGCAATAATTAAAGGAGGAATTCGAGTAGTAACAAAACCATTCAGAATGATTCTAAGTCCGGTCACAAAAATAATTAATCCATTAATAGTTAAAGCAGGCAAAGGATTCAAAAATAAAATAATTAATCCAATTGTCAGAGGATTAGGACTTTCAAAAGTATTGAGTGCAACTGAAAATATATATATTCCAACACCATTTGGACCATTTCCACTTGGTAGAATCATCGCAACTGTTCTCGCCGTAGCTAGTTATGGCGTTGAGTATTATTTTACTTACATTCCAATCTCACATTTCATAGATAGATCTCAAGATGCAACTGCGGCGATTAATAAGGAATGGGTATCTGCATCCTGTATTTCAAAACCTGAAAAGGTTGTTATAACCAAACCGAACTGTAAGTCAGAACCATTTGCCGTTTATCCCGATTTCACTAGTTGGACAGAGACCGATAGTAAGTTATTAAACGAATTTATAGACTTAATAAATCCGTTAACTTCATTAGAATCTATACTGGCAATGCCAAAAAGCGCACCAGTTGTAGAAATTAAGGAATATGAGGGAATTGAATCTGAAGGCGAAGTATGTATAGATTATCATAATGCATTATTGGCCAAAGATGCAGGAATTTTATGGGATACAGATCCAGAGTCCGGTATGATCAAAGAATGGGTAACAAATCCTAAAAAACTAATTTTAACGGTACCTTTTGCTAGTTGCGGAGTAGCATCATTTATTTGGCCAAGTTGGGGCCCAGCATGTACTGGAGCTTATGCATTAACTTATGTATCATTGTGGGCAACACCGCGAGATCTAGCTGAAAAGGCAAATCTTATTGCGTGGGTAAATACCGCCGGAACATTATTAGCAACACCTATCCCTCCGACTCCGCCTAATGCGTATGTTCCCATGGTCATGAACGCACCAACAGTAATCGGTATTGATTCAACAAACTTCTTTCCATTTGTTTCTAAGTCTTCAGGAATGATTGATACTGATAAATATTATTATATGGAAAATCCATATATGATCTCAATCTCAAAAGACTACCGAGACGGAGAGTATGTAACGGAGATAAGTAAAGAACTATGAAAAAAGGATTGATGCAACTTCAGACAATAATTTACGTAATTTTCGCAATTATAATTCTAATGGCAGGAATATTTTCAGTTCAGAGCTACTTAGCAAGTATGGAAGTAGATATAGATTATGAGTTAGACAATATGGATTTAGCGATTCTAGGAAAAAGAATTATTGGTTCAGATAAATGTTTCATTGAATTGAATGAAATTGAATCTGTCTCCGAGAACAAATATTCAATTCCATATTATGATCAAGGTAACCTGATAAAATCAAAAATATCTTCAAATATAGATTCATGTCTTGCAGGTTTCCCTAAAGAAGATTATAAAGTCAAATTCCACACTTTGAATCCGAAAACGGAATTTTATTCATGGGGAGATGCTGAATGCGAACCAGATATGGAATTATTAGTAAGGTTTAATGAGGATCTCGGATTAGTTGAGGTGTGTTCAGATGCGTAAAGGTCAAATTTCCAGCCTTTTTGAAATATATTTTGGAGTAATCATAATTTTATTTATCATGATATCTAGTTTTTATTTTGCAGAAAGATCAGAAATAAATGCGGATGCAGATGTACTGTCGGTGAACACAGGATTAGAGTGTTATAATAATCTTAACAATATTCTTAAAACAGAATCAATTTTTGATGAAAAGACATCTATTCACTTGGGAAAAAGCGCAACTCTTCAAGAAGATTTAGATAGAATACGCGAAAATCTAAAAGAGTTATCTGATTTCAAACTATCGATTTTAACAGAATGTTCAAATTTTAAAGAAGGTTGTCCGGACGAAGAGAGTATTGCGGCATTTAATAATTTGACGAGTACAGTAGAACAAGAATGTGCATTCCCAGTCATTAGAGAAGAGTGTTTGCCTGACACGCCGTGCACAATCTTTTTGAAAATGGAGGTGTTTGAATGAATAAACGCGGAATAATAATTATACTTTATTCTGTTGCACTTTTAGCAGTTTTCGCAGTAATTTTATTAGCTACTGTTGAACCAAAATCCTTTACAGTCGAAGTTGGCCAGACTCACGCAGAAATTGTCAGGACAACTGAAGCAATCCAGAACTATAATTCATATGCTAAAGACGCGGCAGAAGTTTCGTACTATAGATCCGTAGAACATCTAGATAATAGAGAAGAATTCAAAAGAGAATTTATATTTAATTTCGAAGAAATAATGTCTGAATATCCAATTTTTGATGAATCTGAAATTCGATACTCATTCAAAGATAAAATTTTTATGGGATATCATTTTGAATTTAATGAGGAAACTGTCAAAATTATAGGAATGCCCGAGTTATTTATTGAATATGATTATTATATTGATGAAAATGATGAGATAATATTCAATGAAAAAGAGATTCCAGACTATTATTATGTTTATTCTGGGAATTTTGAGACAAAAATCTATCCACACTTTAAAATAACTAAACCAAGCTCTGCTCCTGAAGAAGACACCGAAGAAAGCGAAGAGTGAGTACGAAATATTTAAAAAGCACACCCATTAATTGAAACCCATGGCAAAGCTAAGAGGAGCACGATGTCACAGACGATTAAAAAGAGCATTTACTCGTACATCTAAGTATCGAAGAAAATCCTATATCAAAGCAGCGCCACCACATAAAATTATCCACTTCGACTCAGGAAATAAGAGATACGAGGGATTTGAATATGTTGTAGTATTGTATTCTAAGAAAGATATCAACTTGAGACATAATGCGATTGAAGCAGCAAGAGTTACTACAAATAGATATATGGGAAAAACTGCCGGAAAAGGTTCATATGGAATCAAGTTAAGAGTATTCCCTCATCAAATTATTCGAGAAAACCCGATTGCTATGGGTGCAGGAGCAGACAGAATGTCTCAAGGTATGCGAGCAGCATTCGGTAAATCCGTTTCACGTTCAGCAAGAGTAAAAGCTGGACAAGCAATTTTACAAATCTATGTAAGTGAGGAAAACCTTACTTATTCAAAAGATGCTTTGAGGAAAGCAGCAAGTAAATTCCCAATCGCATGTAAAGTAGTTGCAGAGAAGAACAAGATTTTCGACCCAACTGTAGATATCCGAGACTTTGTTGTTGAAGATGAACCTGAACCAGTTGTAGAAACAAGTGAAACTACGGAAGGTGCAGAAGAAACACCAACTGAAGAACAACCGGTGGCCGCGGCCACAGAATAGTTCTCAATTCTATAAATGCTTTTAATAATAATAGCACCATAATTCTTTATGATAGAATGGCTTTCCGAGTTATCAAAAGATGATAAGTCTAGAGTCGGAGAGAAGGCATCACTTCTGGGCGAATTGTCAAAATTTGGATTTCCCGTCCCGAAGGGATTCGTAGTTCCATTATCTGAATATAATGAGGCACATCAACGACTTGAACCTGAAATTAATGCTGCGTTATCTGCAGTCGATGTAAACAATACTTCAACTATAACTTCGGCATCAAAACGAATTTCAGATTTATTTCAAAATTATAGATTTTCAGATAGTTTAAAGAAAGATATTGAAGAATTCTATTCGAAATTGCATATTGATAAAGATAGTTATGGAAATGTTGATATGGGCGCCTTTAATTTCATAAAAGCGGGTCGGGACAAACCTTTCGTTTCCGTCAGAGTTTCAACAAATTCATCTACGCCAAAACACTTCTCCACATATTTGAACGTCAAACGGACAGTGAATATTGAACTCGCAATCAAGAAAGCGTGGGCATCAATTTATTCACCGTACTCAATTTTATATCGTAAGTTAAAGAACGCACCTTTTCCTCAATCAGCAGTTATAATTCAAGAAATGGTTTCGGCAGCCAAGTCAGGAGATGCATTTTCACTAAATCCTTTAAGCGGAGATAATTCCCAATTCATTATTCAAGCCAGATGGGGACTATCTCTCAGAAATTCTCCTGGAGCAAGCATATACATTTGTTCAAAAGAAGAATCAAAAATAATTGAATCACATGAAAATATTCCCGACAGTTATTATACAAATGATCCTCAATCCGGGATAACTGCATTAAGGACTTTGGAAGACGAATTTAAGAGAGTGCCATTAATAAGTGAACGAGAGGTAAACTTACTATCAAAGATTGTCCGAGATATTGAATCTCGAGTCGGATTTCCAGTCCATATCGAGTGGGCGATTGAAAAAAGAAAATTCAAATTATTACAAGTCACTCCGCTCTCTCACTTTTTCAAATCGCGACCAGTGATAAATTTTGATAATGAACAAATGAAGTCTAGTTTGAATGGATTGGTTTCAAGCGCAGGGACAGTCCTAAATTCAAATATAAAAAATATAAACGATAATCCGGAACAAGGAGAATTAGTTTATACAAATAATTTCAACGGGAATGCAATTAACTCATTAATCCGAAGTTCGGGAATAATTTTTGAGAATGAAGATTTAACTTCATTCGGAACAATTGTCGCTCGAGATTTTGACAAACCGAGCATGGTTAAAACTAAAATCAGCCAAACCAATTCGGTCGAATCCAAGCCGACACATTCTGAAGAAGAAGCGGAATTTTCAGAAGATGATTTGGATAGAATAAAAGCTCTGCTTTCTGAATTGGAGAACGAATTAATTGAATTGAATATGAAATATGCTGCAGACAGACAATCTGGAAAATCAGTAGATAATGATAAGGCAAAAATAATTTCGGATTTAGAATGGCAAATTAGAGAAGTCAGAGCAAAAATTAATCTGAATCAACAGTAAACATAACGTTATCTTTTTCTACGTCAAATAACCCAATAATTGCACCAGCATCTAACCATGCATGAGAATAATTCACTGCCGCAAAGGCGTTCACCCAATTTCCTTCTTTCTTGAAATGTTTCGCATCAGATAAATAACTTTTAGACATTTCCAAGTAAGTTTTAGCACGTTCTTTATCTTTTTTAGAAAGACCCTTTTCAAGTTTTACCTTTTTCAGAGCCCGAGTGGTCAAATCAAGATATTTATTCAATTTATTTTCAGTTATTAATTTCATATTACTTGAACTTCAACGATTGCCGCAACGACAATTAGTAAAGCTGATAAAACAATCAATAGTCCGCCATCTCTTAAAATGTTTCTAAATCGATCTCCTGCATAATCTTTATTTTCAATCGCCTCAGAGATTATACTTCCCGCAATTGCAGCCATAAAGAATGCCACAAATTCCATAGATACATGAGGCAAGTAGTAGAATAGCGTTGGAATTCCTTTATATGCCAAGAAAGTCCCCAACACGGAGGCGTTCCAGGAAATTATGAAAACTGAACCCGCACCATAAAGTAAAGATAGAATAAGTGAAAGGAGTATGATGCTCAAATTATTTTTAATTATCGGAAGTAAGTCAGAACTCTCTAAAGAGTAATTTATTGAACCAGAGAATACTTTATGCTGTTCAGTAAATAGTAATTCTCCGAGAGAAGGAAAAAGTGTCGATAGAATAAAATAAACTGCAGACACTCCGAGAAAGAAGTAGAAAAATACTTCAATGACTTGTCTATTTCTTGCAAGTGCTTTTTTGAAAGTGTTTGCTGTGGCTTCTTCCGCCTCTTCAATGGCAATTAATTTTCTCAAAAACGGAAGAGATCCTATGACGATGAAGGCAAGTGTGGCCATTCCCGCATTAACTTGAAAGACTCGGTAACCCACCAGGATTGCAATTAGAGTAATTATTGCTCCAAAACAAGCAGCATAATATGGTTTCGCTTCCACTTTTTCGACGGAAACGATTCTTTCTAAAACCATAAATAAGAATTTTATTCAAACTATAAAAATGTAAGTTTTATATATCTCGGAACACATTATTAATAATGGCTAAACCAAAAATTTTGAAATCAAATTTAAGCGTAACATTAGTGTTGGTAATAGTTGCAGTAGTATTTTTATACGGATTTAGTTCGACAGGCAAATTTACGGGAACATTTAATGAGTTGGATTGTTCAAATCCATCAACATTTTCCTTAGATTCAGACGGAGATTCAGACGCACTTCCAGATGTTTGTGAAAAAATTGTCGGTACAAATCCAGTAATTGCAGACACAGATGGAGACGGATGTTTGGATGGACATGAATTGGGAACATCAGACCCATTGATTGTTGATTGTGTAAATTAACAACGTTTTTAATTACTCAAAATTGGCAGAACTATGCTCGAAAAATATGATATTGAATTAAATAGAATTGTTGAAGAAGCTAAAAAAATTGATGCTAAAACAATTGTTTTACAATTGCCAGATGGTTTGAAGGCAGATGCAGTTAAATTATCAAAGCAAGTTGAGGAACTTACTGGCTGCTCAGTTACAGCTTGGGCAGGCTCAAATTTTGGAGCATGCGACGTCCCAACAAATTTACCAAAAGAATATGATATGATGGTCGCCGTCGGACACGCTTTTGCATATAATAAGAAAGATTAATAATATCTGAAAAGGTATTTTGATATGCATAAAAATCACATTCTATTATTTATTCTAATTATTTTATTTAGCGGATGTACTCAAACCGAAACCATTGATGTGCCAATCGAAGTGATTGATGAAAATATCGTCGAAGAATTAATTCAAGAATCTATAACAGAGACTAAACAATACGAATTAGATTTAACAATTAATTCAATACCATCAAAACATTCAGAATTTGAAGAATTTACTCCAAAATATGGCGAAGTTTTCGGAGTTCCATTTTTTGCTAGCGAAAGAGTTCCAGACAAAAAATTATTACATGCAATGAACATAATGGCACAATATTTAGATAATGATGAGGACGGAACGCCCGACAATCCCACCGTAGTTGACGAACTTCTAGAAAAACAAGCCGGAATGCTTATGTTTTCCGATGAAAACGAAGCAGAAAATTCAAGAATTTGGGATACAGATTTACCACTTGACAGATTACAAGAATTATATGCCGAAGAAACCATTATTTCGGGTTCTAGATTCGATGCAAGTTTGGAAGAAATTTTCCATTTAATTACAGACAGCGGATACGAGGGCGCATATCCTTCAGTTTTCGGTGAATTTTCGGGATCAGAATTAGCAGATTTAATGGATAATGCTCGAGGAGGACATTTTGATAACGAAGGTACGATGACGGAGGACGGCGAGACGTACCAAATTGCAGTTCCAAGTTCATATCCGGCAGGTGCATGGTATACTTACGATGATGAAACGTGCACATATGATTGTATGAATACAGAATATATCTATTGGGCTATGACTTCGATTTTAGGGGCTCAAGAAAATCGCTGTGGTGAAATTAGCGATGAATGGAAATTGTGTACTAAAGAAAAAGTAATGTCCCAAGATCCAGGAATATACGAATTATTAACAGATTCACAATATTTTCTACCAACAGTTTTACCTGATGGGACATACGGTAACTAATTCTGCGTAATCTTTAAATAAAATCAATCAATCCTAGCTACATGGCACTCTTTGGACTTGAAGGTACATTGGGAGTGGGAATCGGACTTCTACTGGGTCTTGCCTTGTTGAAGTACGGCGGATACGCAGATGCGGTTAAGCGAGAGCTAAGTTATATCGCAGCAGGTGCAATCTTCTTGTTGTTAAGTTCTGTTACTGGAACCGGACTTGAAGGAGTACCGGGTTTCGAACAAGCAATAACTTACATTAACATCATCTTCGTTGTTGTTGCATTCCTACTTACATTAATTGGTGCAGTTTTAATGGCTGTACAAATTTTCGCAAAGATTCGTTAATTCGAATCTTGCCATTTCTTTTTGATGAATCATAAGGTTTTTAATCTAAAATCTGAGCGATTCAATATGAGAACAATCTTTGTTGAAGCATATATCAAGGAAGACCTTACCCCCCTTTTAGATGAAATTATCAAGAGTATAAAATCCAAGAAAATCGGATTAGTAACAACTGTTCAACACATCAAAGGTTTGGACTTTGCTAAAGAATATCTGCAAAAAAATGGTTTCGAAGTGTTTATCGGAAAACCTGCTAAAAATATGGTACCAAAACAAGGAATCTATGCGTTCCATTCAGGACAATTACTTGGCTGTGACGCAACGGCGGCACTAGATGTAGAAGAAGACGTTGATTGTTTTGTTTATTTGGGAACAGGCGAGTTTCACCCACTTCACTTAGCATATGATACTGAAAAACCTATTTGGTTAGCAAATCCTTTAACAAAGATAGTTGAATTGTTGCCTGAAGAAAGGAAGCGGAGATATTTTTCTAAGCAAGCAATTCGAAAGAATAATGGGAAGCACGCGAAATGTTATGGATTTTTAGTTTCAACAAAACCAGGACAATATTATTTGAACATGGCAAAGCGAATGCTTGAAGAAGTCCGTTCTCTCGGGAAAGATGGAATAATTTTGACTCACGATACAATTGTTCCTAATGATTTACTTAATTTTTCGGAAGTAGATTGTTATGTAAATACGGCATGTCCTAGAATTGTTGAGGACCAACCAAATTATCCAAAAACGCTGATAAATGGAACAGAATTGAGAGAAATACTTGACGAGCTGAAAGAAGACTCGAAACGTTTATAAACCTCACAAATTGAAAAATACCACGATGGAAGTACTGAAAAAAGAAAAGACAAATTTGAAATTAAGTTTCAAACCTTTTGACCAAGGTCTATTGAATTCAATCAATGAAAAGAACTGGACAGATAGTGATGTTCAACTTTCAGGATTCCAAGTAACTCACCCTGAAGTAGGTGAGGCAATTTTTACTCTAAAAACAAAGAAGAAAGATGCAAAATCAGTTTGGAACGCATCCGTTGCAGCTCTCTCAAAAGACTTGACTGAACTTAAGAAACAAAACAAGTAATCTTTTATTTTATTAGCACTGAATCCATATATGACTTTATCAGAAGAAGTTAGAATATTGGGAATAGACGATTTTCCACATTCAAGAGTTTCGAAAGGTCCAGTTACTGTTGTAGGAACAATTTTTAGAGGTTCAAAATTAATGGACGGAATTTTATCAACAGTAATAAATTATGACGGAATCGATGCAACTCAGAAATTAACAAAGTTGGTAAACTCTAGTAAAATAAAATCTCAATTACACGCAATAATAACGGACGGTGTAACTTTCGCAGGTTTCAATATTTTAGACATAAAGCAATTAAACTCCAAAACGAAAGTCCCAGTAATTTCGGTTGTTCGTAAGAAACCAAATTTCAAAAAAATAAAAAATGCGTTAAGAAATCTAGATGAATATGAAGCGCGATCGAACATGGTAGATAATGCCGGACAGATTCATGAAGTCGAAGTGATGAATCATACACTTTCGCGTCCAAAAAAAATATATTTTCAATGTTGTGGAATCGCTATTGAGGACGCCCAAGAATTAATTAGACTAACTGCAATAAATGGGATTGTCCCAGAACCAATTAGGATTGCGCATTTGATTGGATCAGGATTATTTTTTGGGGAGAGCAAAGGCAGAGCATGAAAAACAAATTAAAAAAATTCTGGAATTTTGTATGGCATGATGACAGTTTACTTTCTTTAGCGGTAAGCGCAGTTCTAATAATTATATTTGGAAAATTTATTTTATATCCTATTTTGGGGATGATTTTCGGAACATCTTTGCCAATTGTCGCAGTAGTAAGTGATTCTATGGAACATAACGCAGAATTCGGAGAGTGGTGGTCTAAAAATTCAAAGTACTATGAAGAACTTGGAATTGAAAAATCTGAATTCGAAAATTATGATTTGAACAATGGATTCAATAAGGGAGATGTAATTGTTTTGAAAGGAGTTGAATTTGAAGATATAACTCGTGGAGATGTAATTGTTTTTCAAACAAAAGGTCGCGAACCAATTATCCATAGAGTAATTGAATTATCAGGGAATTCAATAGGAACAAAAGGAGATAATAATTCTCGGCAATTAATTTTTGAAGAACACATCTTTGAAGATGAAATTATCGGCAAGGCAATCGCTCAAATACCGTTGCTAGGTTGGGTCAAAGTAATATTTATGGAAGTTTTAGGGCAAATTTAGAAACATTTATTTACTTGTTTATTCTTTCTATTCTGATGGTTAGTTCATTATTTAATAAAGATGGAAGCATCAAACTTCCGAGAAGTTCTGTAAAACTAAAAGAAAAAACCAAACACGAAGAGCGTGGTAAAGGTGCAAGCACTGAAGAAGAAGCAAAACTTGCAACAGTAAATGAAGACTGTCCGAAATGCAGTCACGGTAAAGCATTTTGGTGGGAAGAACAAACTAGGGCCTCAGATGAGCCAGAAACTTCCTTTTTCCGTTGTGTTTCATGTAAACATACTTGGAGGGAATACTCGTAGCCTCTTTGCTCGCTAAAATTATTTAAACCAAAGCAGTTCAAATAGTTCATGGCCGAAGAAATCACTTCTGAAGAGAAAACAACTTATGTTAGATATCCGTTCTCTGATCGCAAAATCTCAGATTTAAATTCAAATATGAGTGTTGCAGTTACAGGAATGGTTGTCAGTAAAGATTCTGAAATAATTTCGTTTATTATTGAGGACGGTTCCGATAGAATAAATGTAATTACAAACAACATGAATTCCTTCAATGACTTAAAGGAAGGACAACTTGTCAGAGTATTAGGAAAAACCTGGGGCGATGGACAAGATCTTGAATTAAAAGCAGACATAATACAAGATTTTTCGGGAGTCGATTTCACACTCTATAAAAAATTAGTTTTATAAATTCTGGGAGTTATTAAAACTCATGAGAAGAACAAATTACTTTGTATTGATGATTCTTGCTATAGCATTAATCTTTATCGGAGGAAATATATCTTCTGCTGTTTTTTCAATACCTTCCTTCGGATACAGCGCAGCAATGATTTCAGGAATTATGACTGCAATCGGAGCGATTATAGGATTATACATAACGTTACGGATTTCACTATTGCGAATCTGAAGTAGCTACTCGTACATATTAAGTTTTATAAAGCACAATAGCAGAATAAGGTCATGTTTACGCTTAGAGTTAATGATATCAAAATTTTGAATAATACTATTGGAATTGTATCTGACTTTATTTCTGACGCAACTTTTCATGTTACTAATGAAGGACTAAAACTGGTGGCGATGGATCCTGCAAACATCTCCATGGTAATTTTAACAATTCTTCCTTCCTCATTTACAGAATATTCGGTAAACGAACCATCAAAAATTACAATAAATCTGGACGGATTAAAGCAAGCTTTGAAAAGAGTTAGATCGGGAGAATCATTAACGTTAACACATTCAAATAATAGATTAAATGCAACAATCTCAGGTACATCTACAAGACGGTTTTCTATACCGCTAATTGATAGTGAAGAAACTGAAAGAAAGGTACCGGAACTGAGTTTTAATATTTCTATTGAAATGGATTCAAGAGAATTCAAGGATTTTATTGATGATGCATCCATTGTCGGAGATGCAGTCAGCATGCGTGCCGCAGAAGGAGTATTCAATTTAACTTCTGGAGATACTGGAAGAAAAGTAGATATCGATTTAAGAAGCGGTTCAGAAATTCTAAACGATTTAACCATCAAAGAATCATCAACATCCATTTATTCAATTGATTATTTGAAAAAGATGACGAAAGCATCATCGTTTTCGGAAACTGCAAAATTGGGATTTAGCTCAGATTATCCGTTAAGATTAGATTTCAGAGCAATAAATCAATGTCAATTGTCATTTATTTTGGCGCCGCGAATAGAAAATAAGTAATCATACTGCAGGTTTTCCAAAATCTATTTTTTCGTGAGAATCATAATCAATTATCTTTGAATCAGAATATTCCCAATCAAAGATCGAAGTAAAGTTTTCAGTTTCAATTCTCGGAAGATCCAGAGGTTCTCGTTCTAATTGCTCTTCTAGTCCGGAAAGATGGTTTTCATAAATATGAGTATCTCCAAAAAACCCAATCAATTTACCTTCTTCATAACCCGTTTCCTTTGCTAGTAAATGAAGCATCAAACCGTAACTTGTGATATTGAATGGTAATCCCAAACCAACATCAACTGAACGTTGATTCCAAAGTAAATCCAATTTATTATCTGTGACTACAACTTGAAAACCATAATGGCAAGGCGGGAGAGCCATATCTTCCAATTGATTTGGATTCCATGCTGAGACTAACATTCTTCGACTGTTTGGATTATTTTTCAAAGTTTCAACCAAATTTTCAAGCTGATCAATACCTTGTCCGCGGTAATCAAAATCATGACCTTGATAATTTGCATCAAAGTGTCTCCATTGAAATCCGTATACGGGTCCAAGGTCTCGCTCTACCATCATCATTTCTTTTGTTTTTTTATCGTGACCGTACGGAACTTTCTTTTGCCAGGCCCATTCATCCCAAATTGAATTGCGTCTTTCCTGAAGCCATTCTTTATCGGTAATCCCCTTTATAAAAAATTCTAATTCTGAAGCAATCATTTTGAAGGGCATTTGCTTTGTAGTAAGTAAAGGAAATCCTTCAGACATATCGTGTTCAAACATTTCACCCGTTACCGAATAAGTAGGAGTATCGGTACGATTTTCCTTGTACACACCCTCCTCTAAAACTCGCTGAACAATATCGAGATATGCGTCCATTAATTGAACTATTGTTCACAACTTTAAATAAATATAACCAATTAAATGAACAATTCCTTAAATAGAAATTAGGAGGATTAAACCAATGGAGCGAGGCAAGTTAATAGTTTTGGATGGAACTGATGGTTCGGGAAAGGAAACCCAAACAAAATTACTTGAGGAGCGATTAAATTCAGAAGGAATCCACGTTATTAAATATTCTTTTCCAAATTATGATACGATTTTTGGACAAATGATTACAGAATATTTAGAAGGAGAATACGGACCAACAACGAGCCTACATCCTAAAATGGCCTCAATGCTTTACGCATTCGATAGGTGGAAAGTTGCAGATGAAATCCGAGGACACCTTGAACAAGGAAACTATATCTTGTGTGACCGATATGTCGAATCCAACATGGGATACCAACAAGCAAAACTTGCAACAGAGCACCGAGAAGAATTTTTCGAATGGCTAAATCATTTGGAACATAATGAATTGAAAATTCCCAAATCAGATGCAGTAATATTTCTTAGGGTGCCTCCTGAAATCTCATCAACAAATATGTCAAATCGAGAAAAATTAGATGGTCATGAGGAAGATATAGATTATCAACAACGAGTATTAGAAAGCTATGAATCTCTGGCCAACCAAAATAAAAAATGGACAATTATAAATTGTGTAGCGGATGGTAAAATGCGTTCTCGAGAAAATATACATGAAGACATCTACAACGCAATCAAATAATTTTTAATTATACGCCTTCAATCATCAATATGGTAAAAGCAATGATTCGAAAAATTCATACAGATACGCCAGATGTTAAAACTTTTATTTTGGAACTTGATAAAAACATGCCCTTCAAAGCAGGTCAATTTGTGATGCTTAAAATCAATAAGAGCCGATTTGATAAATTAATTCCGTCTAGAGCATATTCAATTGCAAATGCACCAAATGATAAACACGAAATAAAAATAATCGCTAAAATAATTTCGGGAGGAGTTTTTAGCCCATTTTTAGACAAGCTTACTGAACACGAAGAAATAGAAGTTCTTGGACCATATGGCAGATTCACTCTGAAAGACGGTGAAGCAAATAGTATAACTCTAATTGGGGCTGGGACCGGAGTTGCTCCACTAATTGGAATAATGGATTTTGCTTTAGAAAAAAACATCAAGGTTGATCTATTTTATTCGGACAAGACTGAGAAAGATTTAATTCATAAACACGAAATCGAAAAATTGCTGGATTCCAATAAGGTTAGAGGAAAACTGATTACCACTAGAGAAAATTCAACTTATTCCGGGAGAATCGATGCAGAATTTCTAAAATCGAATGTAAAACCCTCAGATAAATATTTTGTATGTGGCCCACCCCAATTTGTAAACGAAGTAGTTCAAAATCTCGAGAACCAAGGAGTTCCCGAAGGCGACATTAAAACAGAAAGATATGGTTGATTATAAAAAAATACTCCAAAAGTTAGAAAAAGAATATGCGGGAGGACCATTTCTAAATGCCAGAAACCCATTTGAAGTACTAGTTTCTACAATATTATCCGCTCAATGTACTGATGCTCGAGTAAATAAAGTAACAAAAGTACTTTTCCAAAAATACAGAACTCCTCAAGATTTTGCCAATGTTTCTCAGAAAGAACTTGAAAAATATATTTACTCAACAGGATTTTATCGGAGCAAGGCAAAATCAGTAATATCTTCCGCCAAAACAATTTTGGAAGAGTATGACGGAAAAGTTCCAAGCGAGATGAACGAACTTTTGAAACTAAGGGGCGTTGCAAGAAAAACTGCAAACATAGTTTTGAGCTCAGGATTTAATAAACACGAAGGAATAGCAGTAGATACTCATGTCAAACGAGTCTCCCATCGTCTGGGTTTGACCGAACACAAGAATCCATTAAAGATTGAAAAAGATCTGATGGATATTTACCCCAAATCAAAATGGCAAGAAATTTCTTGGCTATTAATCGAACACGGACGAGCTTCATGTAAAGCACCAACTCCTCTTTGTTCAAGTTGCTTTTTTGAAAGTAGTTGTCCAAAAAAAGGCGTTGTAAAATTTAAGTAAGTAATTTAACCGTAATACTTGTCCTTATAGAATTCAATTAATTCCTTTGCTCGAGGAATACACGTTTTATCTTGAACACCAATCTTTGTCTTCTTTTGAACTGCTTCAAAATCGTGTGCACCTTCTAGAACTGCTTCTTCAATATCTTTATCAGTTATTTTCAATATCTTATCAACAATTTCTGCACCCCTTTCAACAATTATTCTATCCTTCTGTCCAGACTTGAAAAAATAATTATTAATTGCCGCTCGTAATGCTTTATCTCCAAGAACTGAGCAGTGAAATTTTCTTGCAGGCAATCCGTGCAATCTTGCAGTAATATCGTGAGGTTTCATTTGTAATGCTTCGGCAATAGTCATACCGTCATTCTCTGTAACCATTAAAGACATCATAGAAGTACTTGCTATCGCGCTTGCACAGCCAAAAGTCTGCCATTTACAATCCGTTAGCTTATCTGTTTTTGAATCAACTTTTATCCAAATCTTCATCATATCTCCGCAAGCAGGACTTCCAACCTCACCAACACTGTGTGCTTCCTTTTCAAATGCACTTGCTTCTGCTTCAGTTTTCAAAATATTTTTTGGATTGAAAAAGTGATCTCTAACTTGTTCAGTGTAGAACCATTTTCGACTATCAACTTTTGCTTTTACATCAGGATGTACAGATGCTTTAACTTCTATCATTTCTTAACCTCGCTAGCTTTAAGATGGACTGGAGAAATTCCTCTCAATTTTTCAATAATTCCCGGAAGGACTTCCATAACGTCATCAATATCTTCTTTTGTATTAACTTTCCCTAAAGTAAATCTAATACTTCCGTGAGCCGCTTCGTAAGGCATGCCCATAGAAACAATTACGTGAGATGGATCCAATGTTTTCGAAGTACATGCGGAACCGCTTGAAACATAAATTTTGTATTCATTTAATAAAAGAATAATTGCTTCACCCTCAATATTAAGGAAAGTAATATTTGCGTTATTAGGTAAACGATTTGTCGGATGTCCGTTTAACCAACATTCAGGAATTTCTTCAGTAACTCGTTCAATTAAATAATCCCTTAATTCAATTAATCGTTTACTTTCAATTTCTTTCTCCGCTTGTGCTAGTTCTAATGCGGTTGCAAAACCCATAATTCCCGGAACGTTTTCAGTACCACTCCGCAAGTTTCTTTCTTGCCCACCGCCATGAATTAGCGGAACAATTCGAACACCTTTTCGTAAATACAGTAATCCGACACCCTTCGGGCCATAAATCTTACTTCCGTTAAGTGTCAACATATCTACTCCCAAATTTTGAACATTAATATCTAGAGAACCACTTGCTTGACATGCATCAGTATGCATCAACACACTATTTTCTTTTGCAATCTTCGCAATATCTTTAATTGGTTGAATTGTACCGATTTCATTATTTGCATACATTATTGAAATCAGAATTGTATCTGGCCTAATCGCTTTCCGAATTTCTTCAGGATCAATAATTCCATCTTTATTTACATCAACATAAGTTACTTCATAATCTTCGTGTCTTTCCAAGTAATCGCAACTATCCATAACTGCGTGATGCTCTATTGTTGAAGTTATGATGTGTTTTCCTTTCTTCTTCAAAGATTTTGCAATACCTTTAACCGCCATATTACAGCTTTCAGTACCGCTACCTGTAAAAATAATCTCGTCAGGTTTTGCCCCAAGAATTTCAGCAACTCTTTCGCGAGCAGAGTTTAATGCCTCGCTGGCTTCTAAACCTTTGTAGTGGAAACTTCCAGGATTTCCATAAGTTTCGGAATAATATTTTTGCATAGATTCAACTACTTCGGGTCGTACATAAGTTGTTGCTGAATGGTCAAAATATTTTTCTCTCATTTTTGATGTAATATACACTCCTTACAATCAGATTCAACATTGTTGTCCAACAGTTTATGAATATCACAAATTGTGGAAGTGTCTCTAATATAATTCAAGATGTTTTGAGTTTCTCTAAATACTGTTGAAGTTTTATCAGCAATTTTGGAAACAGAGCCCGTTATTTCGGAAATCACACCTTCCGGAAGATTAACGTGTTGACCTCGTTTCTCTTTCTTATATTGAGAAACTGCTGCCTCAGTTATGTTCAATCTTTTAGCAATCTCTTTTTGTGTAAAATTGTGCTTATCTAACAATATTCTACAAAATTCCTTCCGAATTGCAGGCATAATATACCAAACCTCAATTTCTTGCGGGTGTCTCATGAACGAATTAACTATAGTTAACTTATAAATATTTTGATACGACACACCTGACAAATTTATTTAAACGGCAAGTTAAACTTTTCTAAATGAAGGTAAAAATTAAACGAATAGATAAGTCTTTTTCATTACCTGTTTATGAAACCGAAGGTTCAGTAGGATTTGATTTAGTTTGTCGAGAAAAGGCGATTGTCGAATCAAAGTCAAGTTCATTACTTCCAACAAATATCATTGTGGAAACTCCGAAAGGTTACATGTTAATGCTTGCTCCACGGAGCAGCACATTCAGAAAAAAAGGACTAGTTATGCCTAATTCGGTTGGAGTTATAGATCAAGATTATTGTGGCGAAAAAGACGAGATATTGCTTCAAGTTTACAATACTCGATCCGAGAACGTAACTATTGAACGAGGCGAGAAATTGGGACAAGGAATTTTTGTCAGAGTTGATAAAATGGAATGGGAAGAAATTGATGGAAACATGGGGGAAAGCAGAGGTGGATTCGGAAGCACAGATTCCAGTTGAAACGCAAATTTCACGCTTTTTGAAAGGATTTGAGGAAAGAAAATATAAAATAAACTCTAGATTGGAAGATTTTTCAAACATTGATAAATCTGACCCAAATCAGATTTTTGAAGAACTAGCTTTCTGCTTATTGACACCACAATCAAAAGCTAAATCTGCAGATGCATCAATCCGGAATCTAAAAGCTAAAAATCTGCTCTTTTCCGGAAATGCAGAAGAAATTCAACAAAATTTAATCGGAATACGCTTTCATATCACTAAATCCAAAAGAATAGTCGAAGCCAGAACTACCTTCAAGAACTTCACTTTTGACTATTCCGACATATTTTTACTACGCTCAGCAGTAGTCAAGGAATTCAAAGGAATTGGTTACAAAGAGGCGTCACATTTTCTAAGAAATATTGGATTTGGACAGAATATTGCAATTCTAGACCGACATATAATGAAAAATCTACTCAAAGCCGGAGTAATCAAAGAAATTCCTAAGACTATAACGCCAAAAAAATATATTGAAATTGAGGAAAAAATGCACATTTTTTGTCAAAAAATCGGAATAAATATGGCACAGTTAGATCTTCTTTTTTGGTCAGAAGAGACAGGAGAAATATTAAAATAGACAAAAAACGCTTATCGAAGCTCTTATATATTATAATTAGTGAGTAAAATCATGGCAAAAGCAAGGTCTGGTGGCATGAGATACTTCGTGCTACAAGAAAATGAAAGAGATACAGCACATGTCTTTACAGGACGGCAACCTAGACAAGCTGCATTGAAAGCTGCGACAAGAGGCTTTTCTACAATTGTTTTGCGGGAAAGAGGTACACGAAAGTTACATCTTTATTCAGGACAAAGAGTGAAAGTTTCAGCTCCGGCAAATGCACCGGATTGGATGCCATCACAAATTTGGAAAGCAAAAGTTTCCAAAAAAGGGATAAGACATTTGTAAGACGACTTTGGGGCGGTCAGCGTTAACAGCGCCGTCCTTCATTCTTAATCGATTTATTTTTATACATTAAGTAAGACCATACTCTATGGCTAAGGCAAACGACCATCGTGTTCTGGGACCAAAATTAAATCTATATCAACAAAGCGATAATATCGGACCAGGATTACCGCTGTTTCCTTGGCAAGGTGAAGCAGTATTACAAGAATTACAACTTTTTCTGAGAGAACTTCTATCAAAGCAAGGATACAAATTTGTGCGAACGCCCCATTTGTCTAAAATTGAGCTATTCAAGAAATCCGGTCACTGGACAAATTACCGCGAAGATATGTTCCTAGTAAAAGCAAGAGAAGACAAAATGGCAGTAAAGCCGATGAGCTGCCCTTTCCATACAACTATTTTCAAAAAAGAGAATCATTCTTATCGAGATATTCCGCGAAGATATGCTGAATTTGCAACCGTTTATCGAAATGAAGCATCAGGAGCATTAACCGGCCTTTCACGAGTTCGAATGATCACACAAGATGATGCGCATATTTTCTGTAATATTGAAACGTTAGACGGAGAGATTTCAAAATTAATCGAATTAGTACGAACAGTCTACAAAGCACTTGGTTTCAAGAACACAAGTGTAGAACTATCAACTAGACCAAAGAAATATGTGGGAGATGTAAAGACATGGAATCAAGCAGAGTCTATACTGGAATCATCTCTAAAGAAAAACAAGATGAAGTATTCAGTCAATAAAGGAGACGGAGCATTTTACGGACCAAAGATTGATTTTCATTTTAAAGATGCAAATGGAAAATCTTGGCAACTATCCACAATTCAATTAGACTTTAATTTATGTTCTCGACTTGGAGCAACTTATACAAATAAAGATGATAAGGAAGAGTTTCCAATAATCTTGCATCGAGCATTACTTGGTTCATTTGAAAGAATGTTTGGAATTTTAATCGAGCATTACAACGGCGCATTCCCGGTTTGGTTGGCACCAACACAAGTAAAAGTAATTAGTTTCAATGACGATATTGTTACTTATACGAAAAAGATTGTTAAATCATTAGAATCGAAAGGCCTGAGAGTAGAAGGAGATTATCGTTCTGAAACCGTACAAAGAAAAGTACGAGAGGCGGAGATTGAAAAAGTTCCATATATTATCGTAATTGGACAAAAAGAAAAAGATAAAGGAACGTTAGCAGTTAGACCAAGAGGAAGCAGACCAAAGTTCGGAGTTAAGATGGCAGAGTTTGTAAAACAAATAAATTCTGAAATTAAAAATAAAACAAATAAATAATTAATTTGACCAAACTTCTTCAAAGTAATTTTCAAATTCTTCAGCAATTTCTTTATTATTTAATGCAATATTTGACTCTCTATTTTTAGTTAGTGAATAATAACTCCAATTGGTTGAACCAATTATTACAATTTTTTCATCAATAATTATCAATTTAGAATGGGTTGTCCTTGAAGTTGAATCATATTTTATATCTACTCCTGTTTTATAAAGAAGTTCAACTGCCCGATCATCCGTTAAAAATTGGTCAACAATAATCTTAACATCAACGCCTTTCTGATTCTTATCAATTAATTGTTCCACCAATTTATTAACATCGGAGTCAGGATATTTATCGTAATATTTTATCTCAAACAAAACAATATGAATTGAATATTCTGCACTATCAATTAATTCAGATACATAATCAAAATATTCGTCGTCACTAATCACAATATAACTTTCATCAACATAGAGAGATGGCGAGATATAAAATAACATTATAATTCCACCTAAAAATAATCCTATGAAAAAAGTTATGTTACTATTTACCTTCATTTCGATATCCAAACCGAGTTATATTTTGACATACTTTACAAGTATATTCGATAGCCTTGTTTTTCGGATTTGTTCTAACTTTGTATCGTTTCGGATAAAAATATTTGTAGCAATGATGACAATATTTACGTTTCAATTTTGCAGGAATTTTGATATTGTAACGCATTGCGAGTTTTCTTGCCAAGAAAACATATCTATCAGCATATTCTTGGTTCTTTTTGGCTTCCTCAAATAAAATTTCAATTCGTTCCAAACCAATCCGCTTTACTGAGTTTTTCATATAAATCTTAAAATTAAGACAATAAAAAGAGTATGAAAGTCAGCAGCTTTCCTACTTTCCCACCCTTGGGCAGTACCGATAAAAACGTAGAACAGCTTAACTTCCGTGTTCGAGATGGGAACGGGTGTTACCTGTCCGCTTTGACCGCTGACAATAATGTCTGATTATTTGACTTTATAAGACTTACGAATACCTAGAAACCGTTATAAAAAACAATCTATATACTCCAGTATGGAATTGATTCTCCACGAAAAGCCGAAACGACCAGTAATAATTGAAGGATTCCCCGGAATTGGTTTTGTAGGAACAATTGCTGTTGAATATATGATTAATCACCTCAAAACAAGATCTATTGGACATATTTTTGACGATAACTTACCACCTATCGCAATGCTTCACGGAAATGAAACCAGAAGACTTCTCGAAATTTTTCATGCTCCGAAAGAAAACATAGTTTTTGTTCATGCAATTGCCGGAGTTAAAGGAATCGAATGGAAGGTTTCTGACGCCATTTTGGAATTGGCAAAAACTTTGAATGCTAAAGAAATCATTAGTTTGGAAGGAGTCGTTTCACCTTTAGAAGATGGACTTTCTCAAATTTTTGTAAAATCAAATTATCCTAAAGCAGAAAAAGAATTTCGAAAAATGGGAATAGAGAAATTGGAGAGCGGAGCTGTTACCGGAGTAACTGGCGCATTAATGTTAAAATCTGAACATGTAAATTCAACTTTCCTTTTTGCCGAAACAAGTGTAGGAATGCCAGACTCTCGAAGCGCAGCAGAACTAATCAAATATTTGGATGTATATCTTGGATTAAAAATCGACCCAGCGCCCCTTAGAAAACAAGCAGAAGAATTTGAAAACAAATTGAAAGACATGGTCAAACTTTCAATGAAAGCTCAAACCGGAAGTAAAGACGCAAAACCCGAAGATTTGAGTTATTTGGGATAGTATCCCTTTAGAAAAAAGCTACGCAAAAAATATTATTTTGACATCACATTTTTTGTCCTATCTTTTTTTGAAAAAGATGGTGCCCCAGACAAGATTTGAACTTGAGACCCCTCGTTTACGAAACGAGTGCTCTACCAGACTGAGCTACTGAGGCACAATTTCTCTCATTTCTAAACCATATATAAACTTTTATATCTAGACCAAAAAAATTACTTATGGCTGATTATGAACAACTAATGAAAGATGCCAGACTCGAACTTGATTCTGCAGAACATCTTCTTTTTGTAACGTTCAACTTGAACAAAGACTCAAATTTTATTTTTACAGTTACTAACCAATTAATCAAATCAGTGAAATTAGCACTCGAATCATTATTGACTTATGAGCGGAAACAAAGAAATATTGAACCGTTCCCAAAACATTTTAGCGTAATGGCCGATTCGTTCAAAAACAAAGTTGCAGAACGAAGAGAATTTGACCCCGTAACAATCGGATTTTTGAGAAAGATGGTTGAATTAGAAATGTCTCTGAAATCAAGTTCAATTCATTATCGTCGAGAAGATAATTACATTGTTGCAGATCAAGATTATTCTACAACCTCATATGATATGTCAACAATCAAGACGTATTTTAGTCAAGCTCAAGATTTTGTTAACAGAGTGGGTGAGATAATTGTCGAAGATTGAGGAAGCCAAGAAAAAGATACAATTTGCAGAATATCTACTTAGTCGAGAAGACTCAACCGACTTTTCAAAAGGAGCAACTAAACATTTATTGGAAGCAGCTAAACTATCGATAAGAGAATTATTACAATTTGATAACGAAGAAATGAATGAGAAGGCATTAGTAATAAGTAGCTTCCAAAAAACAAATCATGATTATTCAGAATTTTATAAGTTCTATTACAAGTTAAAGGAATCAGAGTATTCAAGCGCGAGTTCTGCTTCAAATGCTTTAAATACTGTCAAGGCATTTGTTAATTGGGTGGAAGAAAATCGTCGCTTTAACTAAAGTTGTTCCAGATACTAGTGCAATTATTAACCAAGTGTTATCAAAGAATCTAACAGAATATAAAATAAAAGAGATTGTTGTCCATCGTGCACTTCTGTCCGAATTAGAAAATCAGGCAAATCAAGGAAGAGAAACAGGATTCATTGGACTAGATGAATTAAAGTCTCTCAAGGAATCAAAAGTAAAAATAAGTTTTAAAGGAGATGTCCTAACTGCGGAAGAAATTGTATTAGCAAAGCGAGGAGCAATTGATGAAATTATTCGTAATTTGGCATTAATTGAAAAAGCCACGTTAGTAACTTCTGACAGAGTACAAGCAGAAGTTGCATTAGCATCAGACATTTCAGTAAAATTTATTGAATCGTTTAAGCAAATCAAAACTCTGAGTTTTGAGAAGTTCTTCAAACCTGAATATATGAGTGTTCACCTAAAAGAAGGAGCTGTTGCTAAGGCAAAAAAAGGAACGCCAGGAAACTGGTCCTTTGTCGAAGTGTCAAAAACAAAATTAACTGATAAGAAATTAAATGAGATTGCTGACGAAATAACTTCTGCAGCAAGAGGATTAAAAAATTCATTTTTGGAAACTAATCGAAAAGGAATAATTATTGCTCAAATTAAAAATTACAGAATTGTAGCAACTCGTCCTCCATTATCGGACGCATGGGAAATAACAATTGTTCGTCCAGTTAAGAAATTGAATTTATCAGATTATAAATTATCTCCAAAAATCACAACTCGTTTAGAAAGTCGCGCAGAAGGAATATTAATTTCTGGAAGTCCCGGAAGCGGTAAGTCAACATTTGCACAATCTCTGGCAACAAAATATTCTAGTTTGAATAAAGTCGTAAAGTCTCTGGAGTCTCCACGGGATATGCAGTTGCCGGCAGAAGTCACCCAATATTCACTAAACAAAGCCAGTCATGATGATTTGAGAGATATTTTATTACTTACTCGGCCAGACTATACTCTCTATGATGAAGTCAGGAATCTGAGCGATTTCAAATTGTTTTCAGATATGAGGCTCGCCGGAGTTGGAATGGTCGGAGTAGTACATGCATCAAATCCAATCGATTCAATTCAACGATTCATTGGCAAAGTTGAAGTGGGAATGATTCCCTCGATTGTAGATACGGTAATATTTATTCGAAACGGTCAAGTAGAGAAAGTATATGGTCTCAGGATGGGAGTCAAAGTCCCTTCTGGAATGCGCGAAAAAGATTTAGCAAGACCTGTTGTAGATATTTTTGACTATGATACAGATGAATTGGAGTACGAAATTTATTCATACGGCGATTCCACCGTTGTGATGCCTGTAAAAGAGGTAAAACGAAAAGAACGAGAATCCAAAAGGCAACTAAGATGGCGGCTCATAGAAACTTCAAAATATTTTGAATTTCTATTCTTCACCCCAACGAAGAAGGTAGAAGTAATAATTGACAAAGTGCTGATTTCAAAATTACCTGTTCAAAAAGGAAAATCGCTTAAGATTATGAAGCGAAGTGCTCTGGGAAAAGAAATCAAACACGCGTTTAGAAATAGATTGGAACTCAAGTTTGCTTAATCATTTCATCAAAAATCTTTGATAATTCGTTTGCGATTTTTGACCAGTCTCTTTTTTCAATAAGAATTCGGGCAGCAATTGTTTTTATTTTTGCTTTAAATCTTTGATTTCGAATGGATTCCATTGCCCGAACAACATTTTTCTTTTTCAAATCGGTCTGTTTTAACAAAATCCCTGTTTTTTCATTTACATAAGTTGGAATCAAACCAGCATTACTTGTTATTATAGGAATACCTGAAGCAATCGCCTCCATTAAGCTTAGCGCACTTGTTTCAGTCTTTGATAAAAGAACATAACAATCCATGGTTCTCAAATAAGTTTCAGGATTAGCAACAAATCCGGTTGAAATAATTCCTTCACCCTTAACCAAATCTCGTTCAGGACCATCTCCCAATACAAGCAATTTACTGTCGGGATATTTTCTTCGAAAGTCTTTGAAAGAATCAACCAATAATTTGATATTCTTTTCTTTACTCAATCTTCCGTGATAACCAATAACAAATTCTTTACCAATTCCTAATTCCTTTCGAACAATAAAACGATCAAATATATTCTCCTTAAACTTTCGAACGTCAGCACCTAACGGCAATACTTTGAATTCAGATTCAATTCCAATCTTTTGATATTCTTCCGCGATTAATTTATCTGGAACTAAAATTAAATCTGATTTAGAATAAATTCTTTTCAAAATCGGAATCAATATGTTCTTCAATTTAGGTCTATCTGTAGCAAAGGGAAATAATTCCCAATCTAAAGTATGTGCATATGAAATTATCTTCTTCCCCTTTTTACTTGCGTGATAAATTGAACTTGCTCCTAAAGGTCCGCCTGGAGTATTAACAAAAACTAAATCTGAATGTTCAATGGCCTTTTTTACAATGCTACCGACAGGTTTACTTGGAGTAAATTCGGCAATCGATAATTTAAAAGTTGGACAATAAACAACTTTCATCTTTCGAAGCTTTGCTTTTCTAGAACCACCCTTTAATTTAGGAACTAAGAAAGTTATGTCATATTTTCCATTTAATTTAGAATACATCTCTTCAATGAATCGGATGATTCCATCAACACGCGGATAGAACGTATCCGATACGAAAAGAACTTTTACCATTTGTAAAATACCTCAACAGTTTTTTTGTTATGAAATACACCGTAAATGTAATCTTTCAACCGAGACAAATTACCGAAGTAGTTAAAATTCCAGTGTTGAGATTTGAATTGTTTAAGTGCTTTTTTCTTTATTTCTTGATAATTTGTAGTATCGATAACCAATTTAGGTTTATGTTTTTGAATTGCACGAATTGGAACTCCGACAGAAAAAGTATAAATTCTAGATTTGAGTTTTTTAGATTTAGAAATATATTTAACTAACCGGGCGACATTTCTATGGGCCGGATGATAATCATCAAGCGAGTGGGTTAAAATTATATCTGCCCTTTGTTCTCGAATAATCTTAGTTAATTGTTTAATTACTTCGATGTCCTTAATCTCTTCAGAAAGAGTATTATCAGGAAGGCCCAAAAAATACATTTTCTTAACACCCAAGATTTTCCCAGCTTTAATTGATTCTTTGGATCGAGTTTTTGCTAATTTCTTCGGACTTTCGTTCAAGTTAGCATTTTCGCCATAAGTAAAGATAATTGAGGCTACGCTATGTCCCTGATCAGTATAGGAGGCGATTGCACCTCCGCAACCCAGGACTTCATCATCGGGATGTGCCACAATTACAAGTACTTTCATAATAGTTATTTGCTCTAGCCTTAATAATAACTTTCTATTCCAAAATCTTTTAAAACTAGATAATTGAAGTAATCTCACGCGTCGATGGTGTAGTCTGGTATCATTCTGGCCTTCCAAGCCGGTGACCCGGGTTCAAATCCCGGTCGGCGCATTGAAAAGTCTTTTAAAGACTCTTCATAGTATTTGAAAATGAGACTTAGAAAGTTAGCATCCGCCGGTCGTTTTGGCGCAAGATATGGTCGAAGAATTAAGGAGAGATTACTTAATTCAGAAATCCCACAAAGAGCAAAGCATAAATGTCCATATTGTTTGAAAGTTAATGTAAAGCGAGTCTCAACAGGAATCTGGGAGTGTAGATCTTGTCTAGCAAAATTTACTGGAAAAGCATACTCTCCTGCTAGCGAAACAAAATAAAATGGTATATGTATGTCAAAACTGTTCTCAAGAAATAAAAGAAGATCAAGTTAGAGGCAGAGTAATCTGTCCATATTGCAGTTCTAGGATTTTATTCAAATCGCGAGGCGTAACTGGATCAACAGTTAAAGCCAGATAATGATAGAGTCCACTATTGAAATCAAAGGAAGTAAGAAATTACTTGAATTATTTTACGAATCACTTTTACCTGAAGAAAATTTTAAGACAGACAGAGCAAGTTACAAATTAATTAAAGGGAACCCTTTAAAAATTAAAATTGTGGCAGAAGATGCAGTGGCATTCAGAGCAGTTTCAACAAACTTGTCGGGTTTGATGGCGATTGTTCAAAAGACCTGGAAGCTAAAAAATGAAATCAGATGAATTGCAAGCAAAATTAAATGAGCTTAATGTATTACAACATAGATTGGGCTTAATCGATACGCAACGAAGACAAATCGATTTTTCTATAAATGAAATTAAATCTTCAATAACTGAAGTAAAATCCAGCAAAGGAAAAGTTTATTCCATGGTTGGATCAGTCATTGTTGAAAAAGAAAAAGAAAAAGTTTTAACTGACTTGAGTAAACAAGAAGAAGAATTAAGTTCGCATCAAAAGATTATGCTTGAACAAGAGGAAAAGTTTAAGAAAAAAGCAAGCGAACTACAAGAAGTAATCTCTAACGGACTTAAAGATGGAAAATCTGAATGAATTAATTGTTTTAATTAACGAATTAACTGAAGACCGAGCTGTGCCTCGAAATGTTAAAGATCAACTTAAATCTATAACTGAAATTTTATCTGACGAATCTAGAGAAAAGAACATATCCATAAATGAAGCAAAGGATATGCTTTCTGAACTTTCTGAAGATCAAAATCTTCAAACTTTTTCAAGAACACAAATTTGGAATATTTCCAGTATGTTGGAAGAAATAAGCCCAGACGCATAATCGCTAGCTAACCATCCAAAACTTTATAATTCGACAGTAATAACATTTCTTTATTATGAGCCCATTCAATAAACTACGAGACAGATTTTCTTTTGGGAAGTATATCCCTTCAAAAGAAGACGTCGTTTTAACTGAAGATTATGTTGAAATAACCCCTGAGGCTCAGAAAAGCGAAAAAGCAAAGCTTCTTGTTCAAACATTCAAATTAGATAATTTTGAATCAATTAAACCAATTTTGGATAGTGTAAGAACCGGTTCCACCATTGCAATAGTTAATATGTTGCCGTTGAAAGATAGAGATTCAATAGGATTGAAAAGAGTAATCGATAAGTTGAAGAAAACCGTTGATGCAAATGACGGAGATATTGCAGCATTCGGAGAACACTGGTTAATTGTTACCCCGGGAATTGCAAAAGTTTATCGAAAACCAACTGCAGTACCTGAACCTCAAACCAGACCAGACTTATTTTAAGCATAATTTTATAAATAACCAATCAATATACTGTATATGGTAGCTTTATCTCCGACTGAATTCATCTTATGGGGTGCAGTCATCGGTCTTTTATTAGGACTAACATTTGGTCTAAGAAAATTAATTCTTTTAGAGAGAAAGATCATCGCACTACACCGAAAAAAGAAGCGATAAATTATGCAAGTAAAATTCAAACTTTCTGGAGAGAATCTAGATTTATCTCGTTTTGAAGTAGAAACTATTTTTGGTAAAACTGGAACTAAACGTGGAAAATTTCTTACATTAGATAAACGAATAACTAGGGAATCTGCACTTAAATTAATTGAAAAATCTGCTTTAATCAAAAAAGTTTATTTTCCAGATGGTTCAACATGGACGCCCCAACATAGCCAATATAGAGGTCGCCATCCGAAAGATAGACCTGCATTTCATCCAACGGGAATGAAACCAAAAATGGCCAGAGTAATGGTAAATCTAAGTGGAGCAAAATCTGAAATCATGGATCCGTTTTGCGGAACTGGCGCAATATTAATTGAGGCCGCAGTTAATGGATTGAGTGTTAGAGGAAGCGATTATGATGATAGAATGATAAAGCGATCAAAAATTAATTTAAAACATTACAAAATTAAACCAAAGAGTTTGATTAAACTAAACGCGCTCGAATTATCTTCAAAATTCAAAAAAAATTCAGTTGAGGCAATAATAAGCGATCCGCCCTATGGTCAAAGTTCAACAACATCAAACCGAAACATTCGCCAACTCTTCAAAGAATTTATTGAAGAATCGTACAAACTTTTGAAAAAGAACGGGAGACTTATCATAATCGTTCCAAGCAAGATTTCAATGAATCGATTAATTTACCCAAAATTCAAAAAATTAGGACAATTTGATTGGTATGTACACGGAGGACTAACTCGCCGATTCGTAGTTTTAGAGAAATGAAATTCAAGTCAAGATATTTTGCAGCACCGATGGTAGGAGTTTCAGACACACCTTTCCGAATTATGTGTTCTAAATACGGCTCAGGACTAACTTTTACAGAAATGACTTATGCCGCAGCATTGGCCAGAGGAATTGATAAAGTAAAAATAGATAGACGTAGAGAAAAAAATGTCGGTTTACAATTGGCTGGAACTAAGCTTGACGAAGTAAAATCTGCGATTGAATTTATGCAAAACAAAGTCGATGTTTTTGATTATAATTTGGGATGTCCCGTCCATAAGGCACAACGTCAAAAAGTTGGAGCAATTCTTTTGGAGGATCCAAAACTAGTTGAAAAAGTACTTTCAACAATGGTAGAAAATTCCAAGAAGCCAGTATTCGCAAAAATTCGTTCAGGATATTCAGATAAAAATATTAATTATTTGAAAATAGGAAAGATTGCCCAAGATGTAGGCTGCGCTGCAGTGACAATTCACCCCCGAACTGCCGCAACAAAACGAAGTGGAATTGCTAAATGGGAACACATCAAGAAATTAAAAAATAAATTAGATATCCCGGTAATTGGAAATGGAGACGTCCGAGTTCCTGAAGATGCTCTGCGAATGATTGAAGATACTAACTGCGACTATGTAATGTTGGGAAGAGCAGCAGCAAAAAATCCATTTATTTTCAAGCAATGTATTGACTTAGAGAAAAAAGGAAAATATTCAACCAAAAATAAATTTAAATTAGCAAATGAATACCTTAAACTCACGAAGAAGTACGATGTTCCATTCAAAAAAATTAAGGAACACTGTATTTATTTTTTGAAAGATGTTGAAGGTGGACCGAAGTGGCGAACGAAAATAAACAAAACAAAAGATATTAATACGCTCATCCGTGAGCTGAACTCATGAAGTTAGTAGATGTACATGCACATTTCACTTACAAGAATTTTAACAAAGATATAGCAAAAGTTATCAAAAATATGAAGGATTCAGGAGTAACAAAAGTTATTTCTAATGGTTTGAGTTTTGAAGACAACAAAAATGTCCTAAAACTCTCTGAAAAATATGATATTGTTGACGCAGCAATTGGTCTTTATCCGACTGAAGCAGGAACAATTTCTGACAAAGATTTGGATAAAATCTTGAAACAGATTGAAAACAACAAAGACAAAATCGTAGCAATTGGAGAAGTGGGTTTAGACTATTATTGGACGAAGGAAGACAATAAAAAACAACGACAAAAAGAAGTTCTTTCTAAAATAATTGATACGGCAAATAAAATCAAAAAACCATTAATTGTACATTCTCGAAATGCTGAAGCAGACACCGTTGAAATCATGAAGGCTGCTAAAGTTCCTGTAGTAATGCACTGCTTTTGCGGAAATCTTGAAGCAACAGAAAAAGCAAACAAAAATGGTTACTATTTTTCAATTCCAGTAACAATTGTCCGAAGCAAGACTTTCAAGAAATTAGTAAAGCGAGCAGGAATAAACAGACTTTTGACTGAAACTGATGCTCCTTTTTTGGCACCAAAGCAAGGCGAACGAAATGATTCTTCAAATGTAAGTTTGACAATCAAGAAAATTGCCGAAGTTTTAGAAATGGATGAAAAAACGGTGGCGAATAAAATTCTATCAAATTACAAAAAGTTATTTACTTAATTGGAGAGGAACTACCCTTTAATCCAAATTCGTAAAAGAACAACCAAGCAATTATCGAAATTAATGCCACAATTAATGAAGTGATAGCAGAATTAAATAAACTAATTTTTCCCAACATCATCATTGAGAAGAATAACACAAATGCTGCAAAGAATGGCCAAATTCGCCGCTGTCCTACGAAAAAAATAGTTCCACCTGTTGAAATCGGATCAGTCTTTATTAATTTCCCCAAATCAAGATAAGTTACTTTGGCGGCTTTTGCAGTCAAGTCCATTGTGAAAAATCCCAAAATCCCTGCTACCGGGATTATGCTCCAAAACATACTCCAGAGCGATAACCTAAATAGAGATTCAATAACAATGTGATTCATGAAAGTGGTCAGCGAATAAAAAATTCCAGTTAAAATAATTAGAACTGAAGTAAACATCGCTTGATACATCGCTTCTTCTTTAACGCCCCGATATGAAAATTTAGTCCAATATATTGTTCGATGGTCATCTCCAAGACTTCGTTCTCGTAAAGAACTGTATTTTGAACCATGCTTAACTTTGAAACTTGCGGTATCTAAAAATAAAATTAATCCATTTGAAACGATAGTCAAATAAAATAACAAAAATGCAGACTTGAAATTTATATCTTTAATTAGTTTATCCCCTTTGTATTTCAAAATTTTACCAAAATAAGTTGTTAATAAAGTTAAGAATACAAAAGATACTAATGAATTAACTATCAAAAATAAGTGAAAATTCGTTGCACCATGAGTAAATAGAGTTTTATAACTTAACCCAAAACCAAAAAGTAACGCAAGAAAAATTATTGGCTGAGCTTCAACATATTTCTTTATCAAATTTAGACTGTTGCTTATGGCTTTGAACATATTAAGTCTCCTTGTTTTCAAATAAATAACTTTTGAAAATTAATATAAACTCCAAATTACTAAATTTTGTATGTCTAAATACAAACAAGCAATTCTTGTAAACATGTCTTTGAAAATGACAAAGGGCAAAATTGCAGCTCAAGTAGCACATGGCAGTTTAACAGCAGCCCTACAATCGCTGAATAAGAAATCTTTCAAAGAGTGGAAAAGACGAGGACAAGGTAAAATTGTGCTAAAATGTCCGGATACAGAAACTCTACTTAAATTACATCGACAGGCCAAAGTTCGAAAGATGAACACTGCATTAATTACTGATGCGGGAAAAACTCAAGTTCCGCCCGGAAGTAAAACAGTATTAGCAATTGGACCTGAAACTGAAGAAAATCTTGGAAAAATAATTTCTGAATTTAAACTTCTTTAAATTTTTCAATAACCCATCTATTTCTAACTTCGGGATGAAAAACCACACCATAAATCTCCTTGTTTTTGTGTTTAATTACGTGAATAGAATCTTTGGATTTGGCCAAAATATAAAATTCAGATAAATTTGAAATTCCATTTTGATGAAGAGAATATGCTTGAAAAGATTTTTTTCCGAACAAATCACCCTTGATATCGACCATTCCAATTTCTTTATTCTTAATTATTTTACCGCCAAAAGCAGAAGCAATAATCTGAGCACCAGAACAAATACCTAAAATTGGTTTGTTAATTTCCTCCAACCAACCAAATCTTTCTAAATCTTTCAAATAATCATTATCTTCTAGCGCGGTACCTGTTATCAGGATCTTATCTGCCCAATTCAAATCTTTCAAATTAGAGTAATGATTTGTTCTCGTATTTTTATCTTCAAACGGTAAAACAAATTCCCGTTCGTTTAATTTATTTGAGCAAGTATTAATTATCAATAACTTCATTTTAATTTTGCGTCCTCCACAATAAACGTTCCGCTATGATTACTATATTCTACTCGATGAGAGTTAATTTTTATTGATTTGCTAAAATTTGGACCATTCAATACTAATGATTCAAACTCTCCACCTTCGCCAGCAGGATTAACACCGTATTTATCTCTCAGTTTAACCAATTCTCTAATCATAGATTTGTTTATTTTTCTACCCAACCAGTTTTCATCCAGTGGATAAGCTGCAATTCCGGAAATAATAATTTCATATCCTCTTTTCAGGAGTTGATTCAATAATTCTTCTTGGTCTAATTGCCAAAGTGGATTAAAACACCACAAATCTAATTCTGAACAAATTCTCTGAATTCGAGATGATTGATAAACTGATTCAACGGCGCCCGTCACAACGCCCTCAATTTTGTATTCCTTTTTGGCTTTTTGAATTAACCTCTTCAAATCGCCAAGTTCGTCTTCCTTTTCACCCTTTGTTTTCCGAGTCAAAAGAGGAATTCCCAAAGATTCTGCTTGAAGTTCAGTTAAGTCAATATTTGGAGTATGAAACATATAACTATCTTTGTTTTCAGATTTTACAGACATTAAACAAACAACCTTATTTTTACCCGAATTCGCTAACTCAGTAGCAAACGTACTGTCCTTTCCTCCGGAAAATAATACTCCCAGCTTCATGATATGGATTTAGACATTAAGTATTTATACATTGTTTTTGAACATAATTTATGGTTGAAGTATCGGTAGTGATACCAACAAAAAATGAAGAGAACCAGATAGGAACGACTCTCAACCACCTTTTGAGACAATCATTCCCGAATTTTGAGATAATTGTTTCAGATGGCAAGTCAACAGACGGTACAAAATCTGTTGTTGAAGCATATACTCCAAAGTTCAAAAAGCGCGGAATCAGATTAAAATTCATTTCAACTTCAAAAAAAGGAGTTTCAGAAGGGCGAAATTTCGGAGCAGAAAACGCAAAAGGAAAGTACATCTATTTCTTTGATGCAGATGTATATCCTGTAAAAGATTTTATTCAAGATACATTAGCAGAATTAAAACAAAGACGACTTTCATTGGCAACATGTCGATCCAAGGGATCAGATGACAAATTAAAGAATAAGGCATACTATAAATTCATTAATCAAAGCATAACCTTTCTTCAATACACGCCATACCCTGCGGCAGCAGGTTATTGCATATTATCAAGTAAATCTGCTTTCAATAAAATTGGAGGATTCGACCCAGATATTTATTTAGCAGAAGACACAACTTACATCCTTAGGGGAAGAAGAAAGAGACTGAGATTCAGAGTCTTAAAGAGTCAACCAATCAAAGTATCAAACCGAAGACTAAATTCGGAAGGAACCAGCGTGGTTTTGATAAAATATATTTTTTGTGCACTATTTTTGATGGTCCGACAACGAGGTCCGAAGCGAGGAATTGCTGAGAAACTCCTAAAATATGAAATGGGAACAGGAGTCTATAAGAAACAAGGAAAGAGATTCAAGAGAATTTTAAATAAAATCAAAGAGATTACCGAAGTTTAAGATTGATACTCTGCAGCCTTTTCGAAAATTTCACGCTCCAGTATTCCGTATTTGGCTTCAAATCGATGATTTGGCAAAGATATATGCTTCATTAATTCTTCGCCAGCATCAAATCCGGCTTCTCGAAGAAGTTCACTTCTCGGCCAAATTCTATTTTTCATAGAATAACTAAATAGCCGAGGAACTCTTTCAAATACCTTATTTGACAATCCTAAATCATTAATATATTCCACCTTAGGCTCCAAATTATTTTCAATAGACAAATTAAATAGCTGAGGAAATCTTTCAAATACCTTATTTGACAATCCTAAATCATTAATATATTCCACCTTAGGCTCCAAATTATTTTCGATAGAATAACTAAATAGCTGAGGAACTCTTTCAAATACCTTATTTGACAATCCTAAATCATTAATATATTCCACCTTAGGCTCCAAATTATTTTCAATAGAACAAATAAATAGCTGAGGAACTCTTTCAAATACCTTATTTGACAATCCGAGATTTGATATAAATTCAATATTTTCGGTCATTCTCTCAATCGAATTCAGAGCCGGATTTAATCTTAAAATATTCTCTGAGTTTAGCCCGTGTTTTTCTATAAATGCGATTCTTTCTTCCAAATTTTGGACTGGTGTACCGTCCGGATACCTTTCTCGAGTCGCAGTTAGTTTCATATACCGCTCGTTTTTTTCGGGCTTAAAAGATTAACTATTGTTAATGAATTCGGGCTTTTGATAAAAAATTACGCTGGGAGAGGGATTCGAACCCCCAATTCCATAAGGAACCGGCTCTCAAGGCCGGCGCAATACCGGATTATGCGATCCCAGCATAGGATTGGATAAGATAGTTGATTTAAAAAACTTGCTTCTATAGAAAAAAAGGAAGGATAAGCAGTTGCCTGCTTATTTGTTTCCTAAAATTCGGTACATACCTGTACCACATGAAGAGCACTTACCCTTCATTGCTTTTCGACCATTCTTCATGGTTACTTCTTCGCCGTTAGCCATTTCATTTTTGGCTCGGCACTTTACACAATAAGCTTCCATGCGGTGCGTAGTATCTTAACCTATATAAGTTATTCGTAATTCGTGCCTACTCCGAAGATTTTATAAACTCAACAGATATAGCTTCATTACCCCCTGCATAGATCTTAGAATTCTGTCGCGTTAGCGAGATTGTTGTACAAACAAAATGACTCACAAGAAGGTTTAAAAACTAAACCAATAACTAAAAACTCACATGGGAAGTACAGCAGGATTTAGACGAAGACCAAGAAGAGGAAGCCTACAATATTGGCATAGAAAGAAAGCTAATCGGATGATTCCTCGAGTTAGATCCTGGAAAAATATTGATTCTGTCAAGCTCTTAGGTTTTGCAGGCTATAAGGCTGGAATGACCCAAATACACTTTATTGACAACCGTTCAAAATCACCAACTAAGGGCGAAGAAATTCGTTTGCCTGTTACTGTCCTCGAGACACCTTCTATTCACCTTCTTTCAATTCGATTATATTCATCTTCTGCATATGGTTCCGCTGTTATCGGCGAAGCCTGGTCAGACCAATTAAGTGCAGATCTTGCTAGAAGATTGAGACTTCCAAAGAAGCGAAATGCTAAGGCTCTGGAAGAGCTTCAATCAAAATTAGCTGACGCATCCGAAGTAAGAGTGTTAGTTTATACTGAACCGAAATCAACTGCTCTTTCAAAGAAGAAGCCAGATGTTTTGGAATTATCTATTGGCGGAAAAGACGTCAACGAACAATTTGAATATGCAAAATCTTTAATTGGAAATCCAATCAATATCGGGGATATTTTCTCTGAAGGAGACCTAGTTGACGCATTAGCTGTAACAACCGGAAAGGGATTCCAAGGTTCAGTAAAGCGATTCGGAGTTTCAATTTTACACCGTAAATCCCACGGGGACGGACGAAGAAAGGTAGCAACATTAGGTAACTGGCAAGCTAAGACTTGGAGAGTTCCTCATCCTGGTCAAATGGGATTCCATAATCGAACAGTTATGAGTTTGCAATTGATGAAGATTTCAAATGTAGATGAAGTTAAAGTTACACCAAATGGCGGATTCTTAAATTATGGTGATGTAAAAGGAAATTATATCTTGGTGGCAGGAAGTTTACCTGGACCAAAAAAGAGATTAGTTAGGTTAAACTTTGCAAAGCGAAAGCGAAGCACTGCTTTTGAAACAGTTCCAGAGAATATGGAAATTTCAATGGAGAGTCAACAATAATGAAAAAGGCAACAATTTTCAGAGTCAGCGGAGGAAAATCAGCAGAAATTAATCTTCCAGCTCAATTTACTGAGCCAGTTAGAGAAGATTTAATTCGAAGAGCAGTTTCCGCACTGAGAATGAGTCGAAGACAATCATACGGCGCAGATCCAATGGCAGGTAAACGACAAGGTTACGCAACTCCGAAAAGAAGAAAGAAGTTTAAAACAACTTATGGTAAGGGAGTTTCAAGAATTCGAAGAAAGCACTTATGGACTCGAGGAAGTCAGTTTTATTGGGTAGGTGCATTTGTATCAAATGCAATTGGCGGAAGAAAAGCATTTGCGCCACGATCAGAAAAAGTCCTTGTAGAAAAAATCAACAACAAAGAGCGAAGAAAGGCAATTCGTTCAGCATTAGCTGCATCTAAAGTCTTTGTAATGGATGATAAATTAGAATCCGTAAAAAAGACATCCGAAATGTTCAAAATATTCAAGTCAAATAAATTAGACTCAGAACTTGAGCGATCAAAAGAGAGAAAAGTTCGATCAGGTGTCGGAACTCGAAGAGGACGAAAATATAAGACAAAAGTCGGACCTCTAATCGTTGTAAGTAAGGCGTGTCCTGCAATGTTGGCAGCCGAAAATTTACAGGGTGTCGAAATATCCGTAGTTAATAATCTAAATGCAGAAATGCTTGCTCCGGGAGGAGACATTGGAAGAACAACAGTCTGGAGTAAATCTGCACTAGAAAAATTAGATAAGGAGAAGTTATTCATATAATGATAAAGGGAAACGAAGTAAGTTCAATTTTGAAATATCCCTTATCTACAGAAAAGGCAGTTCGAGCTATCGAAGCAGACAACACATTGGTTTTCGCAGTAGCTAAGTCTGCAAATAAGACCCAAATTAGATGGGCAATTCAAAAAGAATATTCAGTAAAAGTCTTGAATGTAAGAACAATGATTGACATGAAAGGTGTTAAAAAAGCATACGTGAAACTTGACCAATCAACACCGGCAATCGATGTGACATCCAAGCTGGGACTAATCTAAAATGGGTAAGCGATTAAAACAACAAAGAAGAGGAAAGGGATCCATATATCGAGCACCAACGCATAGATCGATTGGAAAAGTTGCATATCCATATCTATCTGAAGAAACTCAATCAGGAAAGATTGTAGATTTAGTAAATTCAACATTTCATTCCGCACCATTAATGGTTGTAGAATATGAGGCCGGAAATTTAGCATTACTTCCTGCACCTGAAGGAATAAGAGTGGGACAAACTGTTTCATTGGGAACAGAGGTTGAAGTAAATGTTGGTAATACTTTGATGATAAAAGATATCCCTGCAGGAACGTTAATCTACAATTTAGAAAAGACTCCCGGAGATGGAGGAAAGTTCGTAAGAACTTCGGGATTATCGGCACAAGTCGTAGGGAAGGAAGGAAAAGGAATTGCAGTAAAATTACCTTCAAAACGAAAAGTCATATTCAACGAAAACTGTTTAGCAACTGTTGGAACTGTTGCAGGAGCAGGAAGAACAAATAAACCGTTTGTCAAGGCTGGAAACAAATTCTATGCGATGAAGGCAAGAGGTATCAAATACCCAACCGTGAGAGGTAAGGCAATGAATGCAAGAGATCACCCACACGGTGGAACGGAAGGTACATCTCTCGGAGGAGGAAAATATTCAACTACTCGACCTAGAAACTTACCGCCAGGTAAGAAAGTGGGATCAATTGCAGCTAAAAGAACAGGTAAGAAGAAATAATGGCAGATAAAATATTCAAATTTAGAGGAAAAACTTTGGAAGAACTTAAGGCAATGTCAATTCAAGACTTTGCGCAATTAGTCAAAGCAAGAAAACGAAGATCTTTGTTGAGAGGAATTAATAACGAAACTCCGAAAATATTAACTAAAGTCGAATCAGGAAAAGGTAAATTAAGAACACATCGAAGAGACGTAGTAATTACTCCGAATTTAATCGGTAAAACAATTGAAGTATATAATGGTCAAAAATTCATCGCAGTACACGTAAACGAAGAAATGTTGGGACACTATTTGGGAGAATTTTCACAAACTCGAAGAATCGCACAACACAAAGGAGTTGGAGTTGGAGCAACTAAGAGTTCCAAGAACGTAGGTAAGAAGTAATGAAAACTAGCATGCAAAATTATGATTCAAAGAAGATGTCCAAAGCCGTAGGTATAAACTTACCATTTTCATTCAAAGTTGCATACGAGGTTGCAAAATATATCAAAGGAATGAAGGTTGACCGAGCAATAAGAGAGTTGGAAGAAGTTCAAAAACTTAAGAGAGCAATTCCGTATACTCGACACAATTTAGATACTCCTCATCGGAGAGGAAATATGGCAGCAGGAAGATATCCTGAAAAGGCAGCAAGATATGTGCTACCGCTATTAACTTCACTAAAAACAAATGCAGAAGACAAAGGAATCGAAGGCGAGCTAGAAATTGTACATTCTGCAGCAAAGAAACCAAGTATTCGAAGAAGATATGGTAGAGTCAAAGGAACAAAGAGAGTAACTCACTTTGAATTAGTGGCAATGCCGACGGAGGTCAAAAAATGAAAGAGAAAGATTTCATTAAGCAAAACTTGATTCAATTAAATATCAAGGAAAACATAGAACGAACCTCGGGAAAAATGGCTGAAATCGGAGATATTACTATGGAAAAGACACCTCTCGGAGAAAAAATCGTAATCAGTACAACTCGACCAGGAGTTATAATTGGCAGAGGCGGGTCCGCAATTAAGGAATTAACGCGTAATTTAAAATCAAGATTTAGATTAGAAAATCCTCAAATAGAAACAGCAGAAATTTCAAATCCGTACACAAGTGCACAAGTTGTAGCAACAAGAATTGCAAAAGAACTTGAAAGATTTGGACCAAATAGATTTAAGGGAATTGGATATCGAGAACTAACACGAATTATGGAGGCTGGCGCATTGGGAGTAGAAATCGTTATTGATGGACCTATTCCCGGAGCAAGAAGCAGAAAATGGAGATTCCACGACGGATACATGAAGAAGTGCGGATTCATTTCAGACAACTTGTTAGACAAGGCACAATCGAACGCAGTTCTTAAGAAAGGAACGGTAGGAATTTCAGTAACAATTATGCATGCATATACGCCCCTTCCCGATAAGATTGATATTGTATCACCCGAAACATCTGAGCCAACTACTGTAGAAGAAGTTTTGGAAGAAAAAGTAGAAGAAACAAAGAAGGAAGAAAAACCGAAGGAAACTGAAAAAGCTCCAGCAAAAAAGAAAGCTGAGCCAAAGAAAAAGGCAGCTCCAAAGAAGAAAGCAACACCTGCAAAGAAAGCGGAAGCAAAGCCGAAAGCAAAATCAACAACTAAAAAAGCAACCAAGAAGGAGGCTAAGAAATAATGGCAATCCTTAGACCAAAAGAAATACGAGAAAAGAAAATGAAAGATAGACTTTCAAGTTTAGAAGATTTGAGAAGAGAATTAACTAAATTAAACTCACAAAAAGGCAGTGGACGAATGCCAGAAAACCCGGGAAAAATCAAGGCACTTCGAAGAACAATTGCCCGAATATTGACTATTAATCAACAGGAGGTAAGTAAAAAGTAATGAGCGATATTGATCCAATTACTGGCCTTCCAAAAGACTTGGGTGTCATTGAGACAATTTCCAAGGAAAAACAACTCATCCGTGTTAGAACTGTTAAACGACGATACGGTAAGATTATGACTTTGGTTGAGGGTTTCGATTCAAGTGTCGATGTAAAAGCACTCTCGAAACAACTGAAATCAAAACTTGCTTGCGGTGGAACTCAAAAAAACGGAGTTATTGAACTTCAAGGTGACCAAAAGTCAAGAGTTGTTGATGTGCTAGTCACTCTTGGATATCAAAGAGAGGGGATTGACGCAAAATGATAACGCCAAATAATTTAATTCGTCATGAATTAATCAGTTTGGATGTTGTTGTATCTGCTTCATTAAATCCACTTTCAACAGGAATTCAAGGCAAGGTTATCGATGAAACTCAACAAACACTTACAATTCAAACAAAAAAGGGCAACAAAAAAATACTGAAACGAATGTCAACTTTTGTCTTTAAAGTAGATGACAAAAAAGTTGAAGTTAAAGGTTCAGTGATTGCAAAACGTCCTTGGGAAAGACTATCAAAATAAAATGGCAACAAAAACTAAGAAATCAACAAAAACGGTGAAGAAACCAGCAGTAAAGAAAGAAGTATCTAAAGAAAAATTAGGTCCGGAATTCGTTACGCGAGGTAGAACCTTTACTGGAAAAGTTATTTCAAATAAAATGGCAAAAACTGCAAAGATTCAATGGGACCGAAGATCTTACTTGTACAAATATGAACGATATCAAAAGAAGAAATCTGCAGTCATGGCTCACGTTCCGGAAGGAATAAACATTTCGGTTGGAGACACAGTTAGAATCGCAGAATGTAGACCGATCAGTAAAACGAAGAACTTCATAATTATCGAGAGGTTGAGCGCAGAATGAAATCAATTAAAATCAACCCAGTAAGAGGAATTCCTCTGGGTGCAGAAATTGTTGTAGCAGACAATTCCGGAGCTCGAACACTTAAAGTAATTAGTGTTAAGGGATTCAAATCCAGAACTCGAAAACTAGCATCCGCAGCTGTTGGAGATTTAGTAACTGGTTCGGTAATAACAGGAGATAGAGATATGAGACACTCTGTGGTTCAAGCAGTAGTAATTCGACAAAAGAAAGAATATGCAAGATCCAGCGGAATGCGTGTATCATTTGAAGACAATGCGTGTGTTATCTTGAAAGATGTAAGATTAGGAACACCAAAAGGAACCGTTATAAAAGGTCCAATCGCAAAGGAAGTGGCTTTGAGGTGGTCACAAGTTGGAAAACTTGCAAGCATAGTATTATGAAATCAACATGGAGTAGAAGTTGGGTAAGAAGCGTACAACCGCGAAAGCAAAGAAAGTATGTATTCAACGCACCCGCACACATTCTCAAAAAGTTAATGAGTGCACCACTAACAAAGGAATTGCGAAAACAATATGGAAAAAGAAACATGGCGGTCCGAGTCGGAGATACAGTAAAAATCACAACCGGACAATTTAAAGGGACCATTGGAAAAATCGAGCGAGTAAATATGAACAAACAAAGAGTATACATTGCAGGAGCAGAACAAGTAAAATCAAATGGCCAATTGGCACAATATCCAATTCATCCTTCAAACATTACAATCGTAACACCAAAACTAGATGATAAAAAAAGAAAAGGAGCGTTAACTAGAAAATGAGTCGAAAAGCGAATCACATATCCAGAATTGCAGCACCGTCTAAATGGAAAGTTATGCGAAAATCCATAAAATGGATTGCTAAGACTTCTCCGGGACCAAGAGGTACCGCAGAAGCCGTACCGCTGGTTGTACTTCTAAGAGATGTAGAGGGAATGATTGAAAATAAGCGAGAATTGAAAGTTCTACTAAACTCAAAATCAATTTTAATCAACGGAAAGAGATATAATAATACAAACTTCCCGATCGGGCTGTTTGATGTAATTTCATTCCCGACAATAAAGAAGCATTATCGAGCAGTTCTTAATGAAAAAGGAAAGTTAATTGGGAAAGAAATTTCAGAAAAAGAATCAAATTTATTACTACTTCAAATAAGAAAGAAACAAATGATTCGGGGTGGAAAATTACAAATGACTTTGTCAAATGGTTGGAATGTAATTGGACAAAAGAAGGGAGCAGTTTCAGATTCAGTTCTTTATGATTTATCTTCAAATAAAATCAAAGAAGTAATTACTTACAAGTCTGGTTCAAAAGTATATTTCGTAAACGGTAAAAGAGCAGGAACCGTTGCAAAATTCAAAGACCAAAAAGAATTGGGTGCTCTAAAACGAGATAAAGTAGCAATTCTTGAAATTGGAAAAGAAACAATTGAATCAAGTATGAATAATCTAATGGTTATTGGAGACAAAAAGGAGGCAATTACAATTAACTGATGGCAGATAATAAAATGAAGGAAATCAAAGTTGAGAAAATTACACTGAATATTGGTTCAGGTCCAGATCCAAAGAACGTAGAAAAAGGATACAAATTACTTGAAACGATATCTAATATGAAACCAGTAGAGGCATTAGCAAAAGCCAGAATTGCAACATGGAAAATTAGACCAGGATTGTCAATTGGTTCAAAAGTAACTGTTCGAAAGGATCCAGAAGCATTACTTAAACGATTACTTAAAGCAGTTGATATGAAAATTGCTGAAGGAAAATTCAATGAGAACGGATTTTCATTTGGAATACACGAATATATTGAGATTCCGGAAGTAAAATATGATCCTAAGATTGGAATCATTGGGTTAAATGTATCTGTAACTTTAACAAGACCCGGATTCAGAATCAAAAGAAGAAAATTAATTCAACGAAAAGTTGGTAAGACTCACAGATTAACTAAGGAGGATGCAATCGGATTTGCTAAAAGCAAATTAGGTGTAATCGTAGAATGAAATTACCCGGAATAAGGAAAATAGCAGTATCTAAGACTCGTAGAAAGAAGTTCTTAAGAAATAACTCTCAAAAGAAGAGATCTTTCGGAAAGTCCCTGAAGAAGTGTAAGAGATGCGGACGAGGAAAAGGGAGCAATATTTCGCGATACGGTCTGAATGTCTGCCGAAGATGTTTTAGAGAAGTTGCACAAGCGATTGGATTTACAAAATATAGATAATGGTAATGAATGATACTTTAGCACACGCATTGTCAGCAATTAATAATGCTAGCAATAGAGGAAAACAAAGCGTAGAAATTTATCCGTCTTCAAAAGTTATCGATACAATATTAGGACTTTTGAAAGAAGAAGGTTATTTGGAAAGCTTTGAAACAAAATCAACAAATCGAGGAAAGATTACAACTGTAAAACTAAATGGAAAAATAAATAAGATCGGCGTAATAAAGCCAAGATTCTCAATTAAAATCGATGATTACGAAAAGTTCGAGAAGAGATATCTTCCAGCAAAAGATTTCGGAAGAATTTTCATATCAACAACAAAAGGAATTATGACTCACTTGAAATCAAAGGAAACAAACAATGGAGGAAAGCTATTAGCATACGTTTACTAAAATGTCCACAACAAGACGAACCAGAGTAAGAGGAACCGGTTTTAGAAAGATGGGTAAATTTAGACCTGTACTTAGATATAGAGCTAAAAAATTCGTCAAACCAATGCCAATTCCGGAAAAAATTCGTCCAGAAGCAACTATCGAAGTACCTGAAGGTGTTTCATTAACTGTGGACAAGAATAGTTTTACTCTAACAAAAGGTGAATCAACTTTAACTCGAGATTTCCCTCGGGCAATGATGAACATTGCACAAGAAGGAAATCAAATCAAAATAACTGGAATATCACATAATGCAAAAAATCGAGCAGTAGTGGGAACATTTAGAGCACACATTAATAATATGTTGAAAGGATTAGAAGTACCTTTCTCTTACAAATTAAGAATTACTTCAGTTCACTTCCCTATGACTGCCGCAGTAAATAATGGAATCTTCGAATTAAAGAACTTTATCGGAGGAAAAAGAATACGAAAAGCAGTAATTCCGAAGGATGTCGAAATCAACATTAACGGTTCAGAAATTGAACTATCTTCAAGAAATATTGAATCTGCAGGAATGGTTGCAAATAGATTAGAACAGTTAACTCGAATTATTCGAAGAGATAGAAGAGTATTCCAAGACGGAATATTTATTGTTGAAAAACCAAGAGGTAAGTTAGAATGAAAGAATTAATGAAAATCAAAGCCGCAATGAAGAAACGAAGACCGTCTTTCAAAAGACAAGAATTCAATAAGAGAATTAGATTAAGTAGATCAAGTTGGAGAAAACCGAGAGGAGTAGACTCCAAGATGCGAGAACAATGGGGCGGATATCGAGCAATCGTAAAAATTGGATATGGAACTCCGCGGAAACTAAGAGGTAGATTAACAAACGGATTGATTGAAGTTTCAGTATCAACTATAAAAGAATTAAATTCATTATCAAAAGACCAAATTGCAGTAATTCCTAGAACGCTAGGGAATCGTAGAAGATTAGAATTACTAAAAGAGGCATCTAAATCAAAAATATCAATTTCAAACTTTAAGAACATTGATGCAAAAATAAAAGAAATAGAAACTGCGTTTGATGCGAGAAAGAAACGAAGACAAGAATTAAAGAAGGCAAAAGCCGAAAGATTGAAATCTTCAAAGAAACCTTTGAAGTCCAACAAGAAAAAAGAAAAACCTAAGTCCGAAGAAAAAGTAGAAGAAACAAAGAAGGAAGAAAAACCGAAGGAAACTGAAAAAGCTCCAGCAAAAAAGAAAGCTGAGCCAAAGAAAAAGGCAGCTCCAAAGAAGAAAGCAACACTTGCAAAGAAAGCGGAAGCAAAGCCGAAAGCAAAATCAACAACTAAAAAAGCAACCAAGAAGGAGGCTAAGAAATGAAACTAGATTTACAAAAAACTCTGGCGTCTAAAGTAACTGGCGCAGGAAAAAGCAGAATTAGAATTGACTTTGAACAAAGAGACAAAATAAAGGAGGCAATTACTAAAGCAGATATCAGAGATTTAATCGATGAAGGCGTAATTTCAATTACTCCGGTAAAATCAAATTCAAGAGGGCGAGCAAAGGCAAGAACTGCAGCTAAGAAGAAAGGACGACAAAGAGGGCAAGCAAAACGTTCAGGAACAAAAAATGCAAGAAACAATTCAAAGAAGGATTGGATCAACAGGATCAGACTCCAAAGAAAACTACTAAAATCTTTCAAGGATCGAGGACTATTGGCTTCGAACGATTGGAAGATGCTTTATCTAAAAGCAAAGGGTGGTTTCTTCAGACACAAGAGACAATTGTTACAATACATGGAGCAAAATAAACTATTGAAGAAGGAGACAAAGAAATAATGGCAACAGGCAAAAGTTATAGTGTAAAATTCAGAAGAAGAAGATCAGGTAAAACTAACTATAAGAAAAGATTGGCGTTCATGAAGTCAGAAAAACCTAGATTAGTAGTCAGACGGTCTAACAAATATTTGGTTGCACAATTGGTAAAATATGATGAAGTGGGAGACAAAGTTCTAGCACAATTCAATTCAATTTCATTGAAGAAAAAAGGATGGAAACATTCTTGTTCAAATGTACCTGCAGCATATTTAGCAGGATTAGAAATTGCTAAATTAGCAAGTAAGTCAAAAGTAAAAGAAGCAATCTTTGATATGGGGTCATACACTCCAACGAAAGGTTGTAGAATTTATGCTGTTTTGAAAGGAGCAGTAGATGGAGGATTAACCATTCCTCATTCTGAAAAAGCATTTCCTTCAGAAGAAAGAATAAACGGAGAGCACATCTCTAAAGACATTTCAGCAGATTTAAAAAAGCTAATGGGAAGCAAGTAAAATGATTAAAAGAGGAACACGAAGACCGAGACGAGAAGAAATAAGCCCCGAAGATAGAAGAGCGGCTCTAATTGAAGCTTGGAAACCGAAGACTGAACTTGGTAGAAAAGTTAAAGCTGGAGAAATCACAAGTATTGAAGAGGCGTTAAATATGAATCGGAGAATTCTTGAATCAGAAATTATTGATGCATTAATTCCAAATTTAGAATCAGATTATATCAACATCGGACAGAGAAAAGGTAAATTCGGTGGAGGAAAGAGAACAATTTTCAGAACAACTCAAAAGAAAACAAAAGACGGTAATCGTCCGGTTTTTACAGTAATGGCTGTTGTCGGAAATAAAGACGGATATGTTGGAATCGGTCTAGGACGAGCTAAAGAAACTGTCCCTGCAAGAGAAAAAGCAGTTAGAAATGCAAAATTAAATTTAATGCAAATTGGGAGGGGAAATGGTTCGTGGGAAAGTGAAGTTTCTGAACCAAATTCAATTCCATTTGAAGTTCGAGGAAAGAGCGGATCTGTTGAAGTAAGATTTATACCTGCACCCCCGGGTACGGGATTAGTAATTGAAAACGAATTGAAAAAAATATTCAGACTTGCCGGAATACAAGACGTTTGGTCAAAATCCAAAGGTCAAACAAGACAAAAAATTAATTTAGTAAATGCAACAATGCAAGCATTGAATCAAACAACTGAATTAAAAATTAAGGAGGCCCAAACACCGTTAGTTAGATACGGTTCAATTACACGATGAAAGAAGTAGAAGGAAAATTAATTGCAGTGGTAAGAATCCGAGGAGAAGTCGGAATTAATCCTGATATAAAAGACTGTCTTAATTTGATGAAACTTCACCGAAAACACAGATTGATTATTGCAAAGAACACACCTTCGATGAGAGGTATGATAAAAAAAGTTAAAGATTATTGCACATTTGGAGAAATTGATGCTGAAACGGTTGAAGCAATTTTGACAAAACGAGCAAAACTTCCAGGAAATAAAGACCTTACTGAGGAATATGTAAAGAAGAAAGTTAAATCAGACATCAAATCATTTTCAAAAGCTATGGCCGAAGATAAGGCAAATCTGAAGGATTTAACAGGAGTTAAAACATTCTTCAAACTTCACCCACCGGTGGGCGGATTCGAAAGACTAGGAATTAAGAAACCGTATTCAAGAGGGGGATCATTAGGATATCGAGGAAAAGATATGAAAGACCTAGTGATGAAGATGATATAATGGTAACTCGACAAGAATCTAAGTCTCGAAAACAAAGAGGAAAGCGAACTCACGGTTGGGGTCACGGTAAAAAGCATCGTGGTGCTGGAAACAGAGGTGGCCGAGGACGAGCTGGACTTGGAAAACGAGGAGCTCAAAAGAAAACATTGCCACTATCTCAAGGTAAAAAACCAGTCGGTAAGATCGCAAACGATAATATGGGAATGAAGGTTGTTCGGAAAAATGTGACGCGGAAGAATACAATTAACTTGTCAAATTTATCAAGTCAAATCGAAAGATGGGTTAAAGCTGAAAAGGCAAAAAAGACCAAAGATGTATATTCTGTAGATTTGTCAAAATTAGGATATGATAAACTTCTTTCCGATGGCGAATTAAGTAAAAAGATAAATGTGACTGTAACCGCTTATTCTGAAAAAGCAAAAACAAAACTCGAAGCGGCTGGCGGAAAAATCCAAGAGTAAGAAATATAAGTCCGCGCATCAAATCATACTATGAGTTTAACCACTAAGCTATCTCAGTATATTCCAGAAGTTTCTGGACCGGAGAAGAAACTGTCATTCAATGACAAATTGAAATGGACAGGGTTAATTCTCTTAATGTATTTTGTTTTATTACATATTCCATTATATGGATTAGGTCAAAACGCATTAAGCCAATTTGAATCTCTTTCCACAATTCTCGGAGCCAGTTTTGGTTCGTTAATCTCTCTCGGTATCGGACCTATTGTTACTGCAAGTATTGTATTACAATTGCTAGTCGGATCAGGTATACTCAATATGGATATCACAAAGCCTGCCGGACGAGCAAAATTCCAATCTTTACAGAAGGTATTCATCCTGGCCTTCGTCGTATTTGAGGCAATAATTTATGTTATAATGGGAGGATTATCTCCTGTAGCAACATCATCATCTTACGGATTAATGCAGGCAGTATTAATCACACAGTTAATTGTGGGCGGTTATATGATTGTTCTCATGGATGGAGTTGCTCAAAAGTGGGGATTCGGTTCAGGAGTATCTCTATTCATCGCAGCAGGAGTATCGCGAGAAATTTTCATCGCAGCATTTAGTCCATTCCCCAGCCCACTAAATCCAGAAGTTCCAGTGGGTAAAATACCGTATTTAATTAAGGCACTAGGAACAGGAGATGCAACAGGAGTACTATTATCGATAGTAGCAGTCACCGCAACAATATTAGTTTTTGCGATGTCCATTTATGGATCTGCAATGAAGGTAGAAATTCCATTATCTTTCGGACGAGTTAGAGGATATGGAATGAGATGGCCACTTAAGTTCCTGTATACTTCCAATATTCCAGTTATTTTGGTAGCTGCATTAATGGCAAATGTCCAATTATGGGCGAGATTGTTAGAAAATTGGGGTTACCCCTTACTCGGAACATTTGCTAATGGCGCACCTGCAACAGGATTAGTTAAATGGGTAAATACGCCAAATGTGGTTCAGTCTGCAGTGCTCGGAGGATTAACTGGCGAAATATTAATACAGGCATTAGTTTATACTTCATTATTAATCGCAGGTTCAGCATTTTTTTCCGTACTTTGGGTAAAAACTGCAAACATGAGTGCAGAATCTCAAGCAAAACAAATTTTATCTTCAGGATTACAAGTTCCAGGATTCAGACGTGACCCGAGAGTTCTTGAAAGTATATTGAATCGATACATTCCAGGATTAACAGTAATGGGGGGAGCAACTGTCGGATTACTGGCAGCAATCGCAGACCTAATGGGTGCATTGAGTAGAGGAACCGGTATTTTACTTGCAGTTATGATTATTTATCAATTCTATGAACGGATTGCGAAGGAACATGCAATGGATATGCATCCTTCTCTTAGAAAAATGATGGGTGGCGAAGAATAATGGGACCACTAACAACTGTAACTTTGGTTGCAATGATGGTTTCGCTTTTGATTACAGTAGTAAATAAATTCGCAGTTGATCAAAACGTAATTCGAGAAATCAAAAAACAAATCAAAAAATATCAGAAAGAAATGAAGGCAAATCGAGATAACCTAGATAAAATGAAAGAGATTCAACCAAAAATGATGGAACTATCTATGAAACAAATGAAAATGTCATTCAAACCAATGATGTATTATTTTCTTCCACTAATTCTGGTATTCTCTTGGTTAAAGAAAACAATGACCGGAATTGTAGTTCTTCCACTATCGTTCTGGCCAGGACACTTGGGTTGGTTAGGAACATATATTTTACTATCAATTGTATTTTCAACAGTATTCAGAAAATTGTTGAAAGTTCAATAATATGGATATAATTGTCAGAGCACCCGAAATAAAAATTAACAAACGAACACCGAAAAAATCAATTGAATATTTAAGAGAATATTCACTTCTAATTCTCGATAAATCTAAAGGTCCGAAATCGCGTGAATCAACAGAGTTTCTGAGAGAAGAATTTGGATTCAAAAAAGCGGGACACGCAGGTACGTTAGATCCTATAACTACCGGAGTCTTACCTGTATTTTTAAATCGGGGAAACAAAGTCTCATCAGTTCTTTCATTATCACGAAAAAGATATTTAGCAACAATGAATATACATAAAGATGTCACGAAGTCTGAGCTCAAAAAATCAATAAGTAAATTCAAAGGGAAAATAATGCAAAGAGTGCCAAAAGTTTCTGCAGTTAAGAGGCAAACTCGTGAAAGAGAAATATATTCAATAAAACTAGTTGAATTCGAAAGCAGACTTGCTAAAATTGATGTCGAATGTCAGGCCGGAACATATATACGAAAATTAATTCATGACATCGGAGAAGACTTAGGAACTGGCGCACACATGTTTGAGTTAAGACGAACGAAAAGCGGACCATTTACTGAAAAATCAGCAATTTCAGAAAAAAGAGTTAGAAAATACTTAGAGGGAGATGAAACAAAACTCAGAAAAGTATTAATTCCGCTCGAAAAAGCTGTTACTGAAATCAGAAAAGTTTGGGTTGATGATGGTGTATTAAAACCTTGGTCATACGGTTCACCCGTTTATTTTAACGGACTTTTACAATTCTCTAAAGGAATTACTGAGAAAGAGAAAATCGCTGTATTTAATAGGAAGAACGAATTAATTGGAATAGGAATTGCCAGAGCAGATTCTAGAACTATGAAGTCTGCGAAGGAAGGCATTGCGGTGCGAAATTTCCTAAACCTAATACCAAATGGATAAAGAATTACTTGAAGTGTTGTGTTGCCCAGATGACAAATCTGATTTAACTTTTGATAAAAAGAAGAATCGATTAGTTTGTAAAAAATGCAAACGCAATTTCGAAATAGATTCAGGCATTCCTATTCTTCTTCCAAAGAATTTCTAAGATTCATACCTTTTTCAATGGCTTTCTTTACAGTAATCGGATTTTTTATGAAATGAAAAGTCAAGTCTGCGTGACCGCCAGACTGAGTATATACATGAATGTGTCCGTAATTCATGACAGCACCTATTGCACTCTGATGAACTCGAATTGTAGTTATATTATCAAATTTGACTCCTTTGGAATGTTCCCCTATAACTCCGTGTCGCGCAATAACTCGGTCATTAGTTATTACTAAGTGAGTAGAATATTTTCTTAATACGGCATGAATTAAAGGTATAATTAGTGGACTTAATGCAATTTCCTTATGGTATTTCATCCATGACGGAATCTCAATATGTAGGACTTCTTCTCCCTCGTGAAGATGCTTTTTTATCTTTTTCCGCATGAATTCAGTAAGCCCAGGAATTATTTAAAGCTATAGATGGTTTAGACAAGTTTATAAACATACATCGACGCCATTTTTCATTGCCGAGGTCGCATAGCCAGGTATTGCGCAGGATTGGAAATCCTGTCCCGTATCGGGATCGTGGGTTCAAATCCCACCCTCGGCGTGTCACTTTTCAAAAAAGTGACGTCAAAACGGGGCAAAAAAATGAAAAATTAGGTTTTTGAAAACTTCAATTCCGTCTTCAGATTTTTTATCAAAAGCTTTAAAAATGACACTAAAAATAGAAAGTCATGGCTGATGAAAGCTTTAGAGAAATTATAAGACTTGGAGACAAGGACATCCCAGGAAAAGTTCCAATGGGACACGCACTTACTCTACCTAAAGGTATGTCTTTTATGTTAGCTAATGCTGTTTGCAAAGTTCTTGAACTAGACAGAAAGAAACGATGTGGAGACTATTCGGTTAAGGAAGTTGAAAAAATTGAAGATTGCATCAGAAATCCATCAAACTATAATATTCCTTCATGGTTATTTAATCGAAGAAAAGATAGAGAATCTGGAGAAGATAGACATCTATTGTCCGCAGATCTTGATTTGAGAAAGCAATTTGATGTCCGATTGATGCGAAAAATTAAATCTTACAAAGGAGTACGACATGCATCGGGTGCAAAGAAAGTCAGAGGTCAAAGTACCAAGGCAACTGGAAGAACTGGTGGAGTTGCTTCACGTAAGAAGGAAAAGAAATAATGGGATTAGCAAGAAAAACTCGAAGAAAATACGACACGCCAAATCATCCTTGGCAAGCAGAACGAATTGATGAAGAAAGAAAGTTAATTTCAGAATACGGATTAACAAATAAGAAGCAAATCTGGAAGATGAGTTCACTTTTGAGAAATTTCAGAAAACAAGCGAGAGATATTATCGGTTTAAGAGGTGAACGAAAAGAATCCTCAATTAAAATTTTAATTTCAAAACTAACTCGATTGGGTTTACTTAACAAAGATTCAACAACCGGAGACGTTCTAAATTTATCATTGAGAGACATTCTTGAACGAAGACTACAAACAGTTGTTTACAAAATGGGACTTGCAAATTCAGTAAAGCAAGCAAGACAATTTATTTTACACAGAAAAGTTATGGTTAATGGAAGAATTCTTTCCTCGCCATCATATTTAATCAACACGGGTGACAAAGTTGCACTAAAAGACGGATTCACTCCGAATTTAGTTAAAGTAATTGAAGAACCAAAAGTTGAAGTAAAAGAAGTTGAAGTACCAACTGAAGAGGTGACTGCATAATGGCAACAAAAACAGATTTAGTTGGAATCGCAAACATTTATTCTTCATATAATAATACTATTATTCATGTTACAGATATGACCGGAGCTGAAACAATATCTCTAGTTTCAGGCGGTCAAATAACAAAGCAACAAAGACTAGAAGCTCATGCGAATACCGCAGTAGTTGCAGCAAAGCGAATTGCAGAAGCACTTAAAGAGAAAGGTATGAGAAAAGTACATGTTAGAGTTAGAGCACAAGGCGGTCACAATGGTTCAAGACATCCTGGACCAGGTGCACAACCAACAATTAGAACCTTGACAAAAAACGGAATAAAAATAATGTCCATTGAAGATGTAACACCAATTCCGCACGGCGGATGTAGAAAGAAAGGCGGACGAAGAGGTAGACGAGTATGAAATTACAAGAAATTTATTCAGATGAAAACGAACTTCATGTTATTGTTGAAGACGTTGGCGAAGCATTTATGAATCTAGTAAGACGAAACTGCGCTTTCGGAATCAGAACATTCGCAATTGAAGACGTAACCTTCATTCAAAACAATTCTGCACTTTATGATGAAATCTTGGCACACAGATTAGGATTACTTCCAATCAAAGTTAACAAAGACATATTTAATTTAAAGAAGCCAGAAGTACACTTCTCATTAAAAGTAGAGGGTCCAAAAGTGGTTAGATCAGAAGACCTGGTAACAAAAGGCAAGGGCGTTGAAATATTAAATCCACACACACCAATTGTCGTATTATCTAAAGATCAAAAATTAGAATTAACTGCAACAGCAACAATTGGAACTGGAGCAGGACATACAAAATGGAGCGCAGGAAATGTGTATTACTTCCGTTATCCAAGCGCAGCAAAAGGTAAAGAAAGCTTAGACGAATTGCGAAAAATGGTAGACGCAGAGGTAATAGGAAAGCTTAAAAACCAACCAAATAAATTCATACTCGTAATAGAGAGCTGGGGTCAGCTAACACCTAAAGAAATGCTAACAAGTGCCTTTGAAGAGGCAGAAGCAAGTCTTAAGGAAGTAAAACTCAAATAATTGCAAGGGTGCCGGAGTGGTCAAACGGGGTGGGTTTAGGTCCCATTGGCTTAGTGCCTACGCAGGTTCGAGTCCTGTCCCTTGCATTCGAGGTAAAGAAAAATGATATACGGAGCAACAAACGTGAACTTGAAGATTCTGATAGCAAGCCTTAGAAAGAAATCTAAATTCTGGGGAAAAGTTTCAGATATGCTTTCTGTTCCAGCACGAAAGAGGATAACTGTTAATTTAGGGAGTCTGAATGAATATAAAGACGGAGAAACAGTTGTTATTCCAGGAAAATTAGTTGCTGGCGGACAACTTCAAAAGAAATTAACAATTTCATGTTGGAGATTCTCTGAAGCAGTACTTTCGAAATTAAAAGAATCCGGATCAAATATAATTTCTTTACATGATTTATCTTTGAAAGATCTTGACGGGAATACCTTGAGGTTAGTTTCATGATAATTTATGATGCATCTGATTTAATTGTTGGAAGATTATCTAGTAAAGTTGCAAAAGATGCATTATTGGGAAAAGAAATTGTAGTTGTTAATTGTGAAAATTCAATTTTAAGTGGTTCCAAAGACGTTCTTATGGACAAATTTGGAAATTTCAAAAACATCGGTAAACCGTTCCACGGACCATTTACTCCGAGAATGCCCGATCGAGTAGTTAGACGATCAATTAAGAGAATGCTCCCTCACAAAGCAATGCGAGGTAGAGAGGCATTAAAGCGAGTAATGTGCTATATTGGTTTACCAAAAGAATTTGAAGGAAAAGAACTACAAACAATCGAAGATGCAAACATCAGTCGATTGAAATCTTCAAAATATATGAAGTTGGGAGACTTATCAAACTTAATCGGTAAATATGGCAAATAAAATTGTAATTTCGAGCGGTAAAAGAAAACAAGCAGTTGCTAGAGCGAACATTCGAGCAGGTAAAGGAAAAGTAGTTATCAACGGAACTCCTTTGTCGGAGTACTTACCGTTAATGTTCAGACAAAAAATTCAAGAACCACTTTTAATCGCAGGCGATTTATCAAATTCAGTAGATATTGATGTAAACATTAGAGGAGGAGGACAGTCAGGTCAAACAGAGGCAGCTAGATTGGCAATTGCAAAAGGACTAGTAGATTTTTCAGGTTCAAAAGAACTGAAACAAGCATATCTAGGATATGACAGACATCTATTAGTTGCGGACGTTCGAAGAAACGAACCACACAAGCCAAACAAATCTTCGCCGAGAGCAAAGAGACAAAAGTCCTACAGATAAAATGATAATTCCAATTAGATGTTTTTCTTGCGGAAAACCCGTTGCACATAAATGGGAAAATTTCAAAGAGAACGTAAGCAAAAAAGATGCAGATATCAAAAAAGAACTGGACGATGCAGGCCTTAAAAGACAATGCTGCAGAGCATTATTTATGGGACACATCGATACAATTGATATAATTTCTAAGTACCGACGAGGATAGTTTTATTAACAATCTCCGGTTCTTACTTACATGAATCTTAATACGATTTCTGTTATTGCATTTTATACGTTATTAGCAATTTTAATCTACAAATATAGAAATAAGGTTCAAAGACATGCTGGAATAATTTTCATGTATGAGACCACGAGAGGAATCAAATTGATGGACAGACTCGCAAAATATAAGCGGTTCTGGAAGGCATGGTCATACTTAGGAATACCTGTTGGATATTTAGGAATGGGATTTATTTTCTATTTCTTATTCAATGCATTTTTCTTTCCAACACCTGAGGCAACAGTTTCACCAGTGTTGCCCGGAATAAAAATCCCCGGATCAGAATTTTTCTTACCTTTTTGGCACGGAATTATTGCATTATTTTTACTTTTAGTTATTCATGAAGGAGCCCACGGAATAATTTCACGAGTCCATAATGTTAAGGTCGAATCCACAGGAGTGGGATTATTGGCAATCTTACCTTTTGCATTTGTTAAACCGAATGAGAAACAAGTCAAAAAACTCAATGCTTCTAAACGAATTGCGATGTATGCAGCGGGACCATTCGCAAATATAACTACTGCAGCACTCGCGCTAGGACTATTATTATTTGGAGTCATGCCTTTATTAGTCGGTTCTTATGATGTAACCGGACTAAATGTTTTAGGAGTAACAGAAGGTTTTCCCGCAGAGAGCGCAGGACTCGAGTCCGGAGAAATAATTACATTTATAGATAATATTCCAATATCCGAAACGGATCGAGCATATGAATCCTTACTAGTAAAAACGCCCGGCGATGAAATGAGTTTAACTCTAGATTCCGGAGAGGGTCTAAATATGATTGCTATCGAGAATCCAAATGATCCTTCCGATGGACATTATGGATTTAGTTTCGAAGGTGTTCTTGAACAAAAAGAACATGCTTGGTACGCAGGATTATTATCTATTTTCAAAGATTTCCTTTACTTTTTCATAACATTAAGTCTAGGAGTCGGCTTATTCAATTTACTTCCACTGGGACCGCTTGACGGAGGTAAAATGATGAAAGATGGCCTAGTTTCTGTAACAAAGCGAGAAAAATGGTCAAACAGAGTCTTTATTTATCTTTCTCTACTTACCTTTTTGATGTTATTGGTCAGTATATTCCGGCCAATGATTGGATAACGCAAACCTTTATTTAATAGATTTGCGTATAGGATAGTTACCACAAAATGCTTAATGCTAAAGAAATATTCAAGATTGTCGAAGACATGAACATTGAACTTGACGAACAAACTGTCGAAGTTCTGGGAATGTTAGCCAACATCGACATATTATCAGAAAATGAGATAGCTGAAAAGCTCGATGTCAAGATTAATGGCGCGCGAAAATCACTCTATAAACTCCACAACAGCGGTTTTGTCGAATATACCAAGGAGCGAGACGAAGAAAAGAAGTGGTGGTATATTTACTTCTGGCACGTCAATCGCAAGCGTCTTTTGAATGTTTACCGAAAATTCAAAGAAAACCTTATTAAACAAAATAAGGACCAAATTCGGGCTGAGTCTGAATACGCTTTCGAATCCAAAAGCGGCGAAAAGTTCAAGTACGAGGAAGCTTTGAACAATGGATTTATTTCTCCCACTGATGGGAAACCTCTTTCTGAAATTAACAATTTTGAGCTTATCCAGAATCTGGAAGCAGAAGTGCATGCGTTAAACCAAAATATCGAAGAGATCGATGAGATGAAGAAAAAACTTGCTGAAATCGAAGCTGAAAAGAAAGCAGAAGAAGCATTAATTGAAGCTGCTGCAAAAGCTGCTGAATCTTCCACATCGGAGTCACTAACAACTAAAAAGAAAGAAGTTGCAAAAGTAAAGTCTAAAAAATAATATTTCTAAAAAAGTAGTAGCCCTACCCGGATTCGAACCGGGGTCTCAGGATCCAAAGTCCCGAATGATTGACCGCTACACTATAGGGCTATTGATAGAATGTCTATTGATTTATTTATAAGATTTATGTTTAGAAATGCTTCTTCATTAACTGATTCATCTTTTGTTTGTTATTGAATCCAAGCTTGATTTGAACCTTAGAATCACCTTGCTTCATTATGTCGATGAAAGAGTCACCAGCAGATTGAACATCTTTTTTCAGAGATTCCAATTTCTTAGGACTCTTAACTACGATAGTTTTTTTATATTTGAAAGGCAAAATCTTCTTTGGAGTTGAAGATCTAGACAACCCTCTTTCTCTTAACCTTTTCAACAAGGACGATGTTCCGCCTTTAACTTTCAATATTTTCATAGTTTTTTCCACATGTAATGATTCTTTAATGAGTAACCGTGAACCTTTTTATAGTATTCTCTCACTCCGACGCCAGAAATCACTAGCATTTCGTTTCGTCCATTTTCCTTTGCGATTTCTTCAGCTTTCTTCAAAAGTTTTGCACCCCAGCCCTTATGCTGAGTATCGGTTCCTTCCCCACCAATTTCAGTTACTGAACCATAAACATGAAGCTCTCGAATCATACCTTCCTTTCGTTTACCTAACCGAAGTCTACAGAATCCAAGTAAGATATCTTGTTCAACATCTTCGGCAGAAATGAAATATTCATCGCCGCCACTCGCACTATATTTCTCAACTAATAATTGAACATTTTTCGGGACAGATTTGGTTCGCTTGTAAACTTGTCCAGATTCTCTAAATCTTATTTCTTTAATTGGAATTTTTTCCTTAATTAATTTATCTTCGACCATCTCTCTAAGATTACCTTTCTTTGGTCCAGCTCCAATATATTGCGCAGGAATATCTCTTTGAACTCGCATTAATCTAGTCCATTTCGGAGACTTCTTGTATGCATATTCAATAACTTTTTGATAATATTCTTCATCTTTTGGTTCGTATTCGCCAGCTTTCCATTGATCATATAATTCGGTGTCGGGCATAACTAAGGTGGGATATATTTTGAACATGTCCGGTTTGAAATCTTCGTCTTCAAAAATCATATCTATTGCTTTCAAGTCACGTTCAAGAGTAGATTTAGGTAATCCGGGCATCATGTGATAAAGTATTTTGAATCCAGCTTCTTTCAATATTTTAACCGCTTCTTTGAATTGTTCAACACTATGGCCTCGATTAACTGCGTCAAGTACATCATCATACGGTGCTTGGAGACCCATTTCTATTCGAGTACAACCCAGTTCCAAGAATTTATCTGTAAAAATCCAATCTGGTCGAGTTTCAATTGTTAGTCCAATACATCTATGTTCTGCAGTTTCATTTATTTCTTTGGATTCGTCTAGCGTATCTGAAATATTTCCATTAAATCCGTCGAATGCACGCTTGACAAATTCCTTTTGATAATCCCAAGGATAGGACGGAAATGTTCCTCCTTGGATAATTAATTCATTCTTATCGGTAATGTGTCCAGTGTTTGCCAAAGATTTTAGACGTTCAGACACAGTTTTGTAAGAATCAAAATTATTTCGAATAGAACGCATTGTAGATGGTTCAAAACCAGTGTAACTCTTTGGTGCATTTTTGCCTTCTGGACAGAAAGTACATCGGGCAGGGCAGCCATTTGGCTTAGGCATAATTGCAATTATGGATACTCCTGCAAGATTTCTAGTTGGTTTAGTATTTAATACAAACCTCAATTTCTCTTTCTCAGAATCAGAACAACTATTCCAAATTTCGGAATTCAGCGGCATCTTCGTTTTATTTTCTCGAGCCCACTTTCTCTTAAGTAGTTCAGTCTTACGCTTAGTTAATTTATCTTCTTCCAGAAGAACAGATACTAGTGATTGCATAGCTAGATTCCTAAATTTTTGTTTAAAAATTCTTCGAATAAACTTATTCTTCCGAATCTAAAGCCGTAGATTCAGAAGGAACTTCTGGTTGAGAATTCCAAGATTGATTAAACATTTTTGACATTGCGTTACAAAAAAACACTGAATTAATCCAGAATCCCATATCGTAGGACGGATGAATTTTCTTATCGTCTGCAAGCATAAATACAACTTGTTTTTTGTCTACAATCACGAATCTTGCTGCAATAGAGGGGTCGTGTTTAACTTCCAAAAGTTCTAAATTATCCGAAAAACCCTCAATCTCACCGTTTGGAACAATTATTCTAATTTTCACACCCCGCATCATTGCTTTTTCAAGCAAAGGTTTTAGCGTTCGAGTCTTTCTCAATAAACCATCTTCACTAGTCACCAATTCAATTGATTCCTTTGCACCCTTAATTAACATAGATAATTGGTCGTAGATATTGTGTCTACCTTTCAATGCGCCAGAGAAATCAGTAACTTGCATGGGCTCGATACCGTGATCATAAAGATCCATTAATTCTGAAATCATATCAGAATTTCTCAAATTATCTACTCTTGCAGAATGAGTTTTCAAATCGGATTCAATTTTTTTCTGCACCCGATCCAATACTTCTGTTGGAGGCAGAGCCAGATACTTAATTGGTTTTTCAGGTTTAACTACAACAAAACCTTTCCTCTCCAGACTCTCCAAAACATCATATGTACGTGATCGAGGAACATCTGCAATGTCGCTCAATTCACCCGCAGTAGATACACCTCGAGAAAGAATCGCGGCCCATAGCTTGACCTCATACAAATTTAAACTAAAACTTTGTCTTAGCCGGTTCAGGAAATCTTCATTAATCAACATTTTTTAACTAACTAATGGTAAATCGATTAGTCTTTGATGAGTAATGCTAATTTTTCTTTATAATCATTTCTTCAATAGATGTTATATCTCAGCTAAAGTCTTACTCTTAACAAACCCAGCGTTCTTCATTTCAATAAATTGAGAATTTGAGAACAATACAATCTTAAGGTCACCATCTATTCTTTCCTTTAAGGCAGAAATCTCTTTCTTTTCAGTTAGAGAACTAACTACAATTATTTTGTTTTCATTAGCTTTTTCATAATAGATTCGCGGCTCTAGACCGTGTAATTTATGCAATTCTTCTTTAACAAGTTCTCCCGGTTTCTTAATTGAATCCATAAAAATTTCCAGTATTAGTGAAAAATTATCAGAATTTCTATTTAATTCATAAAATTCAATTTTTTCCTTACCGTCTTTGTAAACAATACCGATATCCTTTAATTTTTGAACAATTCGATAAGTAGTAGCCAAACTTACTCCTGATTCTCTGGACAAATCTCTCAGATAGAATCGACCACGCTTAGTGATTAAAATTTTGATTACTTGAACGGTTTTTATATCGAATATTTTGCCCAATAGCTCGATCTTCATGTTCTATAAATGAAACAGTGCTATAAAAGAGTTTTGAAAAAGAAACATGATTTTGTTTATGAAACATATAAATGAAACACAGTTCAAAAAGTAAAACTCTGTTCCAAAAATTATTGACGTCCGCGTTGACCCTTTCTCAACGAATTTATCTTAGTTAGGTTATCAACGTCAGACAGACTCAAGTCATCCCTTAATCTCAATGCCCGAGGAAATCTCAGTGCAAATCCAGAAGAATAAGTGGGTGACTTCTGAATTTCTTCATATTCAATTTCAAGAACTATTGTTGGGTTAATTTTTACTTCCCTGCCTGATTCATGTAATATATTTGGTTTGAGTAGATTAGTTAATTGGTTAAAACTTAGCCCCGCATCATCCTTTTCTTTCAATCCGGTTCCCATTTTACCAATTTCCACAAAAGTATCTCCATTTTTACAGGCAAGAGTGAAACTACTTAGCCAATTGGCTCGTTTACCCGTTCCCCACTCTGCGCCGACAACAGTCAAATCCAAAGATTCCATTACGGGTTTAATTTTCAACCCAAATCCGACTCTTGAACCGGGTTTGTATATTCCTTCTAGATTTTTGACCATAACTCCTTCTGCACCATCTACCAAGGAAGTCTCATAGAATTTCCTTGCTTCGTTCGGATTATCAGTGACAATTGATTTTGCCAATTCCACGGCTAATTTTTCATGCTTCAATATGCGTTTTAACTCAGACTTACGTTCTTTGAAGGTCGACTCTAACAAGCTTTTGCCGTCCAAATACAATATATCGAAGGCCAGAATCATGATTGGAACTTCCTTCACCATCGCCTCAACATCATATTTTCTTTTAATTCGCTGAGAGATTTCCTGGAAAGGCTTCCAAGCCTTTGTTTTAGAATCATATCCAATTGCTTCACAATCAATAACAAATGATTTCGAATTAATGTCACGCCTTACAAATCCCACAATATCAGGAAATTGAGAAGTGACGTCCTCGAGATTTCGAGTAAATAATCTTATCAAACTGCCGTTTCGATGTATTTGGAGTCTGAATCCATCATATTTGTATTCTATCGCCGCAGGAGTTCCAACTTTATCAAATGCGCCCTCGAAAGTTTCAGATTTCTGAAATAACATGACTTTAACTGGATTTCCCGGACTAATCTTCAAACTATCCAGTCCTTTTTCACCGTTAGTTTTCGCAATAAATGCCACTCGTGCTAAATCAGTAGTCAAGTCATAACCTCGTTGTATTTTGGATTTGTCTAAATCAAAAGATTCAGCTATCGCATCGCGAATTACACCAACACCTGCACCGGTTCTAAGATCCTCTAAAAGTAATCTAACTAAATATTTGGCACCAGTAGGGGATGTGGATGAAATTAATTCTGAAATTAGATTAACTTTTTTCAAAACCGCACCAGAACCTTCAATTTCAGCAATTTTTTGATTTCTATCAATAATGCCGTTTATAGTTAGGCTTCCGCTAACAAGCGTTGCTTGTTTCTTGTCAGACATTATTTTTTCAGCAACCTTTCCTAGATCGCCCAATTTTACCCATTGTTTATTAACTTCTTCAGAAGAAATTCCCGAAGAAACTACTAATGCCTTAATAATTAATTGAGTTCCAACGCCCAGTTTTCGTTGATCGCACTCTGAAAATGTTCTACCTTGCAGCAAATTTACTGAGTTGACCAAATTTGAATTATTAACCGTTTTCAAAAAATTCGATATAATATCTCTTTTCTCAAGCAATTTCGAGGTACTTGACAATTCTTCATAAACACGAACTAGCCTAGAATAATCCATATTTCCACTTAATATTACCAATTATAAGCATTATCAATCAAGATAGTTTTATTAATTATTTACACTTAAAGTAAATATGAAATTGTATGACGCAATATTTGGTGCACAGAATACACACAAATTCAAGAATAAAACAATTCCTTACGCCAAACTTTTTGCAATTCTTGAGGCAGGTTATGCCGCACACGCAATTGGAAATGTTCCATCAACCAAAATTTTAATTGTGGAAACGGAATCTATCCGAAATAAAATATCTGCGATATCTGGCCACAATTGGATTTCCAGCGCACCAGTAGTATTAGTTGTATGTTCAGACAATGGGAATCTTAAGAAATTATATGGCGACAAAGAAGTAAGTAAATATGCTCTTCAAAACTCCGCCGCCACAACTCAAAACATCTTGCTTGCAGCAAGAGAATTTGGAATACAGGGTTCTTGGATAAGTGATTTTAGTGAAAAACGAATCGCATCACTACTTTCAATCCCAGATAAAATTCAAATACACAATTTAATCGCTCTCGGTTTCACAGATCAACATTTCGATAGAACTGCACATAATATCGCATATGATCGAACTTTTTATGAAGAATGGAAAACTCGAAAGCGTGTAGACAAAATGTTCCCATTAATTAAGAAAAAACATGTCAATTACATTCGTACACTCGAATCAAAAATTGATAAGAAACTAACTACGACTCACGAAAAAATAGTAAAACGAATTGGAAAGACCATAAAGCATTTTAAATGATTAATTGTATAGTGAAAACTATATTTTGAAACATACAGAAAAATAATTGGATTAACGCGTAGCGTTTTTTGTGTTGTTTTGTATAAACTATATGCTGAATCATATAAATCCTTTTTAAATAATGTTTTATTTTTGAAACAAGTCACTTCGTAAGAAACTGACAATTTAGAAAAATGGATTTCATCGTACAAAACGCATTAAGTGGTTTGGAAAACCAAACTGCAACAGTCGACTCAAATGTTGGACAAGCAAATATAAAAGTCATCGGCTGTGGTGGCGCCGGAAATAATATGGCAGATTGGCTGTATAAAAAAGGCGTAGAGGGTGCTGAAATTATCGCAGTAAATACCGATAAGATGCACTTAGACCACAGAGAAGCAGACAAGAAAATTCTTGTTGGAAAAGACACAACGCGTGGTCTTGGAGCGGGAGGAATCCCCGAAGTTGGAGCGCAATCCGCAAGAGAACAAATTCACGAATTGAAAGGCGCTTTAGCAGAATCAGACATGGTCTTTGTTTGTGCAGGTATGGGAGGAGGAACCGGAACTGGTGTCGCTCCAGTTGTTGCACAAGTCGCAAAAGAATCAAAAGCAATCGTTATTGGTGTTGTAACAATGCCATTCTCCATTGAAAAAGCAAGAATCGATAAAGCAGAATGGGGATTGAAGCAATTAAGGGAAGTATGTAATACTGTAATTGTTATCGATAACAATAGATTATCTTCAATCGCAGGAAACTTACCTATTCAGCAGGCATTTGCTGTTGCTAACGAACTGATTTCCACTATGATCAAAAGCATTGTAGAAATCATATCTGTACCGTCCTTGATTAACTTGGATTACGCAGACGTTAGAGCAATAATGTCCGCAGGAGGAGTTTCCGTAACTGGAATCGGAGAATCAGATTCAGATAAGAGAGTAGAGGAAGCCACAAAGAGAGCTTTATCCAATCCATTATTGGAAGTAAGCTATGAGGGTGCCACAGGAGCATTAATACACATTACAGGTGGACCTGACTTAACTTTGGATGAAGCAGAACGAGTTGGTGAAATTATCACTACTGGCCTAGATAGTGACGCAAACGTCATCTGGGGAGCAAGAATTGATGATGAGATGAGAGGCAAACTAAGAGTTATGACCATCATTACGGGAGTAAAATCTCCGTATGTATTGGGTCAAAATGCCTACGCTCAAGCATCACGACAAACAATCGAGCTCAATAACGAATTGGGTCTTGACATGATTAGTTAAGCCCTATCCCGAGTTGTCTTACGAAGTTGGGTACCTCATTTGAGGTACCTTAATATTTTTATAATATTAATAGGAAGTTAAATTATGTCTGCAGTTGGTAACAAAGTTAAAATCAAATATTTCGGTTCAGAATACGAAGGAATTATTTTAGAATCATCTGACAAGAATATGCATCTTCTAAAATTGACAAATGGTTACAACGTAGGATTACCAAAAAAAGGTTCAAAAGTAGAAGTTGTCGGAAGAGCCAATTTGAGTTTAAAGGCAGATACAACCCCGCTCACAAAAAACAGATCTTTACCAAATGTCGCATTGATTTCAACAGGCGGAACGATTGCATCCCACGTAGACTATAAGACTGGTGCAGTTCATCCAATGACTAAACCCCGGGAACTCTTAGGAAAAATTCCTGAACTTAAAAAAATCGCAAACCTTTCCGTTTCAGCACCAATGTCAATTTTTAGTGAAGAAATGAATCCAGAACATTGGTCAAAAATCGCAGGATTTGTTGCCCGAGAATTAAACAAAGATGATGTTCGAGGAGCAGTAGTAACTCACGGTACAGACACACTGCATTATACTGCCGCAGCACTATCTTTCGCACTAGAAGGGCTGTCAAAACCTGTAGCAATTGTTGGCGGTCAGAGATCTTCTGATCGAGGTAGCTTTGATGGAGGAATGAATTTAATTTGTGGAGTACATTACGCTACAGGAGACATAGCAGAAGTCGCAACAGTATTACATGGTACCTCTAGCGACGATTATTGTCTAGCAAATCGTGGAACTAAAGTTAAAAAACTACACACTTCAAAACGAGATTCATTTAGACCAATCAATACCGTTCCGTTAGCTAAGATTTATCCTAACGGAAAAATTGAAAAACACTCCAAATGCGAATTGCGACACTCGGGAAAAATCAAAGTAAAATCAAAATTTGAAGAGAAAGTCGCACTTTTGAAATATTATCCCGGAATGACTGCAGAAGTTTTAGATTCATATTCCAATTACAAAGGAATAATTATTGAGGGAACAGGGCTAGGACACATTGCAACATCAAAATTAATTGAGTCAATTACCAATTTAATCAAAAATGGAGTTTTCGTAGGAATGACTTCTCAAGCAAATTACGGACGAGTTGACCCATATGTTTATTCAACCGGCAGAACTTTGGCAAATCACGGAGTAGTATATCTAGAAGATATGCTTCCGGAAACCGCATATGTCAAACTTTCGTGGGTACTTGGTCAAACTTCAAATTCGGAAAAAATCAGACATTTAATGGTATCTAATTTGCGAGGAGAGTTATCTCAAAAATCTCATCCTAACGCATTTTTGTACTAGTTTGAAAATTTTATAAACTTTTGATAAGTAAGTAAATCATGAATTACCAAGATATTGGGCTTAAGGCAGGACTTGAAATTCATCAGCAGTTAGCCACAGGCAAACTTTTCTCGAGGTGCGAATCAGAACTAATCAAGGACACTCCAGATTCAATCGTTAAGCGAAAGCTCAGGGCAATGATTGGTGAATCTGGAAAAATTGATATTGCGGCAGCATACGAAACTAGCAAAAATCTAACTTATGTTTATGAAGTCCACAATTCAAACACATCTTTAATCGAAACCGATGAGGAACCGCCACTATTAGTTGATGAAGAAGCATTAGAAATAATTTACACCGTCTGCAGATTACTAAACTGCAAAATAATCCCATTTGTACAGATAATGAGAAAGACAGTGGTTGATGGATCAAACACATCCGGATTTCAGCGAACTTGTCTAGTGGGAACTGATGGATATTTAGAAACCTCTAAGGGAAAAGTTTCGATAGATTCAGTTATCTTAGAAGAAGACTCGGCCAGAAGAGTTGCTGAAGACAAAACATCAGTTACTTATCGATTAGACCGTCTTGGAATACCGCTAATTGAAATTACGACCGGACCAGATATGAGAGACCCAGACCACATAAGAGAAACTGCCGAAAAGATAGGAATGATTTTACGTTCAACTGGAAAAGTCAAACGAGGCCTTGGAACGATAAGACAAGATGTCAATATATCAATTTCGGGCGGAGGAAGAGTTGAATTAAAAGGTGTTCAAGAAATCAAAGAGATTCAAACAATCGTAAACACTGAAATTGAACGGCAGCAAGATGAGTTATCAATGAATCGAAACGTCGGGGGAGAAGTTAGAAATGTAAAATCAGATTGTACTTCAAAATTCTTGAGACCTATGCCGACTTCTGCAAGAATGTATCCTGAAACGGACCTGCCAATTATTCGTACCGATTTTAAAAAGATAAATTCAATGAAACTTCCTGAATTAATTTCTTCAAGAATCACTCGATATCAAAAAGCCGGATTAAATAACGAACTTGCATCGATGATGGCAAATTCAGCTAGAAGTAATGTTTTCGATAAAATTTTAAAAACCGAAATCAATCCGACGCTAATTGCTACAACTTTTCTAAGCACGTCAAAAGAGATAAAACGAAAACTAAAACTGGATTCATGGAATTTCCCTGACGAATTGTATATTGAAATGTTCTCCCTTTTGTCAAATTCAAAAATAACTAAAGAGTCCATTCCCGAGATTATGGAACGATTCACCAAGGGCGAACTATTGGAAGAAGTTGCAAAAGATTACAAACCGATTTCCGATTCCGAACTCAAAAAAATCATTTCTGAATTAGTAAAAGAAAATTCGAAACTCCCACTGGGTGCATTAATTGGAAAAGCAATGTCCCAACTTTCTGGACGAGCAGACGGAAAAAAGGTCGCAAAGTTTATCGGAGAATTAACAAAATAATCAACCTTTTCGGCGTTTCGTCAAAAACTATATAAAACTATCATATCTATTGCTTCCATGGCCAAAGATATGACCGCACAAATTTTAGAAGGAATGAAAGTACCTGAAAATATCAGAAATATTGGTATCGCGGCACATATCGATCACGGTAAAACTACTTTCTCTGACAACTTACTTTCTGGAGCAGGTATGATTTCTGAAGAATTGGCTGGAAAACAAAGAGCTCTTGACTTCGATGAAGAAGAAGCAGAGCGAGGAATCACAATTTACAGTGCAAACGTTTCTATGATGCACAGAGTAAATGAAAAGGAATATTTAATTAATTTAATCGATACTCCGGGTCACGTAGACTTCGGAGGAGAAGTTACTCGAGCAATGAGAGCTGTTGACGGAGTAGTTGTACTGGCTTGTGCTGTCGAAGGTTGCATGCCACAAACTGAAACTGTTTTGAGACAAGCGCTTAAAGAAAGAGTAAAACCGATTTTATTTATCAACAAGGTTGACAGATTAATCAAAGAATTACAATTAACTCCCGAACAAATGCAAGAAAGATTTGTCAAAATTATTCAAGGAGTAAACAAATTAATTAGACAATACGCTCCAGAAGAATACAAAGAAGAATGGCAAGTTTCTGTCCAAGACGGAAGCGTAGCATTTGGTTCAGCATATCAAAACTGGGCACTTTCTGTAAATATCATGCAAAGGAAAAAATTCAGTTTCAAAGAAGTTTACGATTTCTATGAGAAGGACGATCCTGTTGGATTGAGAAAGGCAGTTCCATTACACGAAGCAGTTCTGGACGCAGTTGTCCAACACCTACCTTCGCCAACTGATTCTCAAAAATACAGAATTCCAAAATTATGGCAAGGTGACGCAGAGTCAGAAGCAGGAAAATCCTTAATGACTTGTGATCCAAATGGCCCATTAATTTTCGTAGTAACTAAAGTTATTATTGACCCTCAAGCAGGAGAAATTGCATATGGTCGAGTATTCTCCGGAACATTGAAGAAAGGTTCTGAAGTTCATTTAGTAAATGCAGGTTCAAAAGCACGAACACAGCAAATTGTATTGGCAAAGGGCGGACAAAGGCTCGTCGTTGATTCAGTCCCAGCAGGAAACATTGCAGGAATTGTCGGACTTAGAGCAGCACAAGCAGGAGAAACAATTACAACTGATTCATCTGTTGAAGGTTTTGAAGCAATCTCTCACTTATTTGATCCAGTAGTTTCCAAGGCAATTGAAGCCAAAAACCCGAAAGATTTACCAAAATTAATTGAAGTATTGAGAGGTCTGGAAAAGGAAGACCCAACTTTGAAAGTTACAATTAATCAAGAAACCGGAGAAAATATTATTGCAGGACTTGGAGAATTACATCTTGAAATCAAAGAACACTTAATAACTCGAGACAAAGGAATCGACATTGTTACATCTGATCCAATTGTTGTTTACCGAGAATCCGTGGAGAAAGAATCTCCAGTTTTAGTTGGAAAATCTCCGAACAAGCACAATCACTTATTCGTTAAGGTTGAACCAATGTCTGAGCAACTTTTTGAAGCAATCAACTCAGGAGAAGTTCCAGAAACACAAGTAAAGAAGAAGAATCTCAAGGAAATGACCGAAGTACTAGTTAAGGCAGGAATGGACAGAGACACAGCAAAGAAAGTCAAGGAAATTTATAACGGATGTGTCTTCATTGACGCTACACGAGGTATCGTTTATATCAACGAAATTATTTCTTTAGTATTGGAAGCGTTCAGAGAAGCAGTCAAGGCAGGACCGCTTTCCCGAGAACCTTGCGGTAAATTAATTATCAAGTTAACTGATGCAAAATTACACGAAGACAGTATTCACCGAGGTCCAGCTCAAATTATCCCGGCAATGAGAAATTCAATCTATAATGCAATGCTTACTGCTGGAACCGTTCTATTTGAACCAATTCAAACAATGAGAATTGATGCACCGATAGACTATTTGGGAAATGTTTCCAAATTAGTTCAAAGCATCCGAGGGCAATTATTGGATACAGAACAAGACCAAGGAGCATTAAATATTACTGCAAAAGTTCCAGTAGCAGACAGTTTCGGATTCACTTCTAATTTGCGAGCAAGCACAAAAGGAAGAGGTGCTTGGTTCCTAATGGACCAAAATTTCGAAAGACTACCCTTTGAATTACAAAGGAACGTGGCACTAAAAATCCGACAAAGAAAGGGATTGAAAGAAGAAGAGCCACAACCTCAATTAGATTAACTCTCACTTTTTTTTCAAAAATTGAGGTCAAAAATTACAATATTCTCCGAAAAATGCCCATTTAGATTAGTTTTTAAAACCATATATTCTTAGTTTCCCCCGATGAAAAGAGCAACAACTATTGCGATAAAGGTTCCAGAACCGATTGTAGGTATTTCCGAAAAAGGTTTCAGGACTTTCAAGGAAGCAGAACAACAAAGAAGTTTTGTTAAATCAGTAGACAACACTATATCTAAGGCTCTGAAATCGTCCTCAGGCTGGTCCAAAGAAAACATGCCCGAAGAATTACAAAAAACTGAATTCAACTACGGAGGAATCGAGGGCGAAATCGCATCAAAACCAACTTCAAGTGTATCTCATCGATCAATACATAACGGATTTTCAAATTATCTAAAAGAAAATAATTTCAACAGACGGAAATTTATTAATATTCAAGATACAGTAACTCGATTAGATGATTTAATCGATGAATCAACAAATAGAACGTTAGAACAAAAAGTCAAACTATACAATAGAGATGAGTTCTTAGATGAAGAAGGAATCCTGGACTGGGAAGTTCCTCCATTGACAATATTTCCATTAAATGAAGATTATCAAAATCTGAATAGAGAAGCGATTGTTACTCAGGCGAAAGCAAAACACATCGCAAATTATCTAACTAATCAAATTATCAAACCATTCAATGACTCCTTGAAAACAAAAGCAGCAGATTATCTAGGTGTTGACTTAGAAAACCTAAGAAAGACCGAAAAAACTACGATTTATCAAGGTAAACGAGCTTTCAATATTCAAGTTATTCCAAAGCGAACAGTATCTTATGCGAAGGCAATGAGAGAAATTCGATCAGATTTAGACTCACTTTTAAGTGGAGACGAAGAGCTTCGAGCAGATTATCATGTTCGACGAATGCGAAACGGTGACCAAATGTCACTAAAACGAATCACACGAAAATTGGACCAATCAACTGAAGCACACAGCAAAACGATTAATCGTCTTGAGTGGGAATATGACCCAATTTTAGAGTTCGCGGCAATCGCTCCAACAGAAGAATAACGGACACCGTAATCTTTTTAAAGCTCATTAAATAGGTCATATCAGCAATAATTGCTAATACTCAGCAATTTAGGATTAAAAAAATGGCAGATAAACCACACATAAATTTAGTAGTAATTGGACACGTAGATCACGGTAAGTCCACTACAGTCGGAAGAATCTTATTCGATTCTGGAGCTATCGACGAACAAACGATGAAAAAGCTGAAAGAAAAAGCAGCTGAATTAGGTAAGTCAGGATTTGAATTCGCTTACGTTATGGATACAGTTAAAGAAGAACGTGAGAGAGGAGTTACAATTGACCTAACTTACAAAAAATTTGATACTGATAAGTACAATTTTACAATCATTGATGCACCTGGACACAAGGACTTTATCAAGAACATGATTACAGGTACATCCCAAGCTGACGCAGCTGTATTGGTTGTAGCAGCTAACGACTCTGTTAACGAACAAACAAGAGAACACGCTTTCTTAGCTAAGACTCTTGGTGTCGGACAATTAATTGTAGCAGTTAACAAGATGGACATTGTTAACTACGATCAAGCTAAATTCGACACAGTTACAGCAGACGTTAAGAAATTGTTAACAGGTTACGGATGGAAAGTAGATGACGTTCCAATCGTACCAATCGCATCTCTTCCAGGAGATAACATCCTGAAGAAATCCGAAAACATGAGTTGGTACAAGGGAGAACCTTTGTTAACTTCATTAAATGCTTTGAAAGCACCGGAGTTACCAACAAATTTACCATTAAGAATGCCTGTACAAGACGTTTATACAATTACGGGAATTGGAACAGTTCCGGTAGGTAGAATCGAAACCGGTGTTATGAAACTAGGTTCAAACTTAGTAGTTATGCCATCTGGAAAATCAGGTGAGCTAAAAACAATTGAAATGCACCACGAACAAATGCAACAAGCAAATCCGGGAGACAACGTTGGAATCTCCATCCGAGGTATCGGTAAGACTGATATGAAGAGAGGAGATATGCTTGGAGAAGCATCCAATGCACCATCTGTTGCTAAAGAGTTCACTGCCCAAATTATGGTAATGAACCACCCATCTGTATTGACTGTTGGTTACTCTCCAGTATTCCACATCAACACAGCACAAGTTTCATGTAGAGTTACTGAAATCGTTCGAAAGATCGATCCAAGAACTGGTGAAACAATGGAAAAGAATCCAGATATGTTAAGAAACGGAGATTTCGCAGAAATCAAATGTATTCCTAACAGACCGGTTTGTTTAGAAAAAGCAGCTGACTTTCCACAATTGAGTAGAATCGCTATTCGAGACATGGGTAAAACTGTTGCTGCTGGAAAGTGTATTGACGTCGTTAAGGCGTAATTCTAAATGGAGGCCTTCGGGCCTCCCTATACTCCTTTTTTCAAGTTTATCTTTGGAAACCTTTTTAAAAACACATACTAAGTGATATTACAATGCCAAAAGCAAGAATAAAGTTATACGGAACTGAATTGAATAAGCTAAACGAAGTTATTTCTCAAATTCAAGACATTGCCAATAAAACAAAGACAAAAATGGCAGGTCCGATTACATTACCGACTAAAACTTTATTGGTTCCAGTAAGAAAATCTCCGCAAGGAGAAGGAAAAGCATCTTGGGAAAAGTATGAAATGCGAATCCACAAGAGACTTATTGATTTGGCAGCCGACGAAAGAGCTTTACACTTAGTTCTTAGAGTTCCAATACCACACGATATTAATTTGGAAATTCAAATTCTTGAATAAGGTCCGATGGTCTAGTTCGGTTATGACGTCCCGTTGACTTCGGGAAGATCCCAAGTTCGAATCTTGGTCGGACCACTCTCACTTTTAAGAAAAGTGAGGTCAAAACCTTTAATTTACAAAAAGTGATATCAAAAACTCCAATTTTCTAAAAGGTTGTTATTTGCTCAATTTGTAGTTATTCCAACCAAGATATCCGACGATTAGAATTGCAAGCCAGCTTAACCACATTGGAACTGCCCAAGTCGAGATTACTAAATCCCAGTTATTGGCAACTCTAGACGAATGTACCAAAAAAACCAGAGCAAAAAGCGCAGCATTCAATCGCATTAATTTTTTAGCTTTCATAGATCAACCAATCAATAACTCAATATAAGCATTTTTATTAAATCCTTGATTAGCTAATAAATGGCCATTCAAAACCGCAATCTTATAAGAAAATGTAGACAGCTACAGGTTGAATTTAACCGAGATATCCGTTCGATTTATGAAGGTAAACTTAATAGGAGAAGATTATGTGTTAAATGGAATGATATATTAGAAAATAAAAATTGCGACAGCCTTAAACGCCAATTAAAATCATATTGCTCCCAAAAAATCGGAATCTAATTTAGAATAAACTTCATTCCCTGGCAACCTTTTTGATTAGAATAAATGTCCGCAACACATTCAATTATTGCTTCATCTAACTCTGGACAAACATCTCCTCCGATTCCAGGGTGCATGATACTTGAGGTATCAGCTAGGTGACCAAAATTTAGAGCATGTAATATTTCGTGGATCTCAGTGGCCGGGTAATTTACACAATAAACTGCATCAGTTCTAGAGTATAAATTAATAGAAGAATTAATAATTGTTCGGGAAATTTCTTCATAGAATCGTGGACTCCCTTCGCCTAGACGAATACCGTCATCAGTTTCAACGCTATAATCGTAACAATGAATATACAAATCAGGTTTGCCTGAAGTTTCTCTAAAATTTAATACTGTTTCAGTTTCCAAAATTTCAATAGCATCTTCCAATCGAGTTGATTGAACCCAAGTACATTCTTCCTCATATCGGTATTTAATTGTAGAAGACGCAAATCTATAATTATCAAATGTTTCAATCTCAAATTCCTTAGAGTCAATCAATACAGATAGAATATCCGTCTTAGAATCATTATTGGACAAATTGAGATTAAACGTTAAAGATATCTCATTTTTCTCAAATTCAGCAGAAATATTACTCTTTAGTTTGAGCTGATTATCTGACACATCCAAATAGTAAATATAGGAGTTATTTACTAGAACTTCTCCGCCAATAATAGGTAAGGACAAATCGGTAAGATGCAAAGTCCCGTTCAGCATTTCATTTTGTTCAGTAATAAACATAAACCGAGTTGTGTCAGAAATAGGATCATTATCTATACTTAATATAATTAAAATCGGTAAAATCAAAAATAAAATCAACCCGAAACTAAATTTATTCATATTTCAAATCACGCTGGTTGTTTTTATTCTTTATCAAAACCTTATTAAACTCAAATTTTAAGCAAAATCATGGGCGGTTAGCTCAGGCCGGTCAGAGCGCTTCGCTGGCAGCGGAGAGGCCCCGGGTTCAAATCCCGGCCCGTCCATAATCGTTTTTAGAAAAAACGATACCAAAACAACCTTTTAGTTAGTTTTTTAAAGCCAAAATCAAAGCCAAAATATGGTAAAAGTAACAACTACTGAAGGATTAGAGTTAATTCTCGAGAACGAATTTCCGTGTATTATTAATTTCAAAGATAAACCTGAGATAAAATTAGAGATTGATTCAAATGGAGAATCCAACGAATATATTACTTCTCGCGTAACTCCAGTATTATATTTATCTGAAAAATTAGACGATAATTCTGATGTTCCGATTTCAGCAAAAAATAGTTATGATATCAATGAAACTGAAGAAGATATTAATTATCAATTATCGGCCGAAGGAATAGAATTTTATCAATATAATATTCAATATACTGATCAATAATTAAATTAATCAAATAATTTAGTTCGATTCATTAATTCTTGTTTTAATCCATTTAATGCATTTCTTATTTCAGGATCGTCACTATATTCATCAATTAAGGATCCCAATCTTCCAAGCATTTTACTTTTTATTTTTCCAAGATTTAATGCAGTTTTAGGTCTTTTAGTTTCATATTCTTTCTGAAAATCTGCCAATACTTTTCTGGCTTTAATCTCAGCTTCTTGCATTCTGGTCATGAAAAATAATCATTTCATTAATATAAAAACTTAATCTTAATTCAAACGTTATATTTATAAATCCAGCAAAAAAAGCTAAACTGGCGAAGTAGCTCAGGCTGGTAGAGCGTCCGTTTCATGAGCGGAAAGTCGTGGGTTCAAATCCCATCTTCGCCATGTACCTTTTTAGGAAAAAGCTACGCCAAAAATTTAGGCCAAAAGTTCAAATTTAACAAAAGTGAGGTCAAAAACTCGCCACCATGTTTTTATATCAAATTTTCTTTCTCTAACCCATGAAAGATTTCAAAATATTATTTCCAGTATTCAAGGAATTGTCAAAACACAAATTTCTATTATTTCTCATATTAGTTGCATCTATCTTAATACAAATTGGATTCCTTCTACCTGAATATTTTTTCTCAAGAATAATTGACCTCCTGTATAATTATGGAACTACATCGGATTTATTACAATTAAAGAATTCATTAGTCTCGATTTTAGTTTTATTCATAATATTAGTTATTCCTATTTCAATTGCTCGATTAGTTCAAAGCCCATGGATTGCAAACATAACGTATAAAACTCGCATAGCATTCAGTGAAAAGATATTTTCACATTTGTTAAAATCTGATGTAAGTTATATTTTGGATCAAAAAACAGGCGCATTAGTTTCAAAAATTAATAGGGGATCTAACAGCTTTATTCGAGTCTTAAATATGTATCGCTGGAATATAGCTCCCTTATTTGTACAGGGTCCAGTAATCATATATATTTTATTTAGTGTAAATACAACACTGGCATTAATCGCGATTGCAAAAGGAATTTTTTATGTTCCAATCTCCATGTATTATTCTAAAAAGGCGGCAAAGAAATGGAAAGATACTTGGCCAAAATCTGATAGATCAAATGGAATTCTCACAGATCTATTGTCAAATTTATTAATTATTAAAATAAATAATCAAGAAAAATATTCTTCTAAAAAATACGGAAACTCAATTAATTATTTAAAAAATCTATGGCAAACTGTCGGATTATATTATGGAAAGTGGACATTTTTTGCGAGTTTAATTTCGGATTTATTTTTAGTAGTTATAGTAATTTTAGGATTTAAATTATTCTTAAATGGTTCAATTAGTATCGGAGATTTAACTTTAGCATTTATGTTTACAAATAGATTATCTCACGTATTTGATACATTTATCCACGGATTCAACGAAATATTTGATGTTTCAGCACAATTTAATTCGGCCAGCAAATTGCTAAAAGTAAAACCTAAAGTTTTGGACGACAAAGATGCCAAACCAATTAAAATCAATAAAGGCAATATTACATTTAATAATGTTTCATTTAATTATGATAATAAAAAAGTATTTTCGAAATTCAATTTAGATATTAGATCCGGCCAAACGCTCGGGATTGTTGGAAGATCGGGTACTGGTAAATCCACATTAATTAATTTATTATATCGATTGTATGATCTGGATGGAGGATACATCTCAATCGATGGACAGAATATAAAACACGTAAAACAAAGTTCATTGAGATCATCAATGACTTTGGTTCCTCAGGAAACTATATTATTCGATGACACAATTTATAACAACGTCAAATTCGGAAACATAAATTCTAATTATCGAGACGTAATTAATGCATTGAAGAAAGCCGAATTATGGCATTTTGTACAAAAGTTACCGAATAAAGAAAAAACAATTGTTGGTGAAAGAGGAATCAAATTATCGGGCGGTGAACGGCAAAGAGTTGCAATTGCTCGTGCAATTCTAGCTAATAAACATATAATAATTCTAGATGAAGCAACTTCATCGTTAGATTCAGAAACTGAAGCAAAAATTAGAGACACATTCAATAAACTTACAAAAGGAAAGACAACAGTAATTGTTGCACATAGACTTTCGACGGTTATGAATGCAGATAAAATAATTGTGTTTGATAAAGGAAAAATTGTGGAAGTTGGAACTCACAAACAACTTCTAAAGAAAAAAGGAAAATATTCAGAACTTTGGAAGTATCAAAGTCAAGGATTTATTTAGAACGCTTCAACTTTTTTCGAATTTCATCAAAAATATTTATCGGAACTGCTCGAATATAGTATAGAACCAATCCAACTAAAATCAAAATCGATCCCAAAACCAAAATCACTCCGAATATTGTAATCCCGAAAATCAGCGCCAGGATTCCGAAAATAAATCCACCAATCGCACCGAGACCGATAACCTTTTTCATAAAACTTAATATATGTTTACGGTATTTAACATTTATGAGTTTGAAAATTAAAGCAAAACGACGAGCATTAGAGTTGGTCGGAAAATCAGATAGGTCTGATGACGAAGAAGAATTAATCGTAGTTTCAGAGATGGTTCGGAATATGGCTTTAAAAAAAGAGTATGGCGGCGTCAGATTAGGGATAACTAAATTATCTGAATTACTTAATAAAATTCAAAAGAAAAAATAAATGCACCCAGGGGGATTTGAACCCACGACCCCCTGCTTACAAGGCAGGTGCTCTGACCGAACTGAGCTATGGATGCGTGATTTTCAGTTCTAATTTTACTTTTTAAGAGTTTCGGAAAATTTTATTCTACGTAAAAAACTTCTCAAGAATTTTATATCGGCGTCTTTGATTTTAACATGGATACTGTTTTTATGAGCGAGTTCCCGATATTTTCCGAGCTCTTCCTTTTGTGTCATGACGACTAAATCGAATCCCTCCTTGAGTTCCTTAGATATTGAGATGTTCACCTTCCCGAGTTTTTCAGCCGAAGATTTAAGGCGATGTGCATAACCCGTTTCATCAACAATCAATAGAGATTTACCGGTCAGGAGTGCCTCTGCAATTTTTACTTTGACATTCTTCGGAGCAGGGATAGTCGGACCGATATATTCAGGCAAAACTTTCATTGCACGCTTAGAAAACTCTCGAAGAACGTATTTTTGGAAGTTTTTCCTTAGTTCTCGGTTTAACTTCAAAATTTCTTCATCGCTAGACACGATTTTAGGCATAATATCTGAATCAGTTATCAAAAAAGACCGCCCAAAGGACTTTAATTCTATTGAAATTTTATCTCGACGAAATAACCAATAAACTTGCCGATATTCCCTTTTTGCCAGAAATTTTCGGATTAGAGATAGACAGAACTTATCTTTCCGAGAAAAGAGTTTAAACATGAATAGCTATCTCAAAAAGAGATTAAAAATATTTACGGGCCTGACAGGATTTGAACCCGCGACCTACTGGTTAAGAGCCAGTCGCTCTAGCCAGACTGAGCTACAGGCCCGCATGTAGATATTTCTGATTAATTTATTTAAAAAGTTATCTAAAACTGAATTATAAAAGTTGACTTGCTAATAAGAATCCAAATAGTATTCCAATCAATAAACCTTGAACAAATTCTTTAATTCCATATTCAACTTCTTCACGAGACATTCTTGCCATTATCTATTTTTACCAGGTAGTACCTCTCTTAATTCAATAATTCCTAAGTATGTCACAACAGCACCCAATCCGTAAAAGAACGGAATTAAAAATAAATCCATTCCCGTCATTAATTGTGCACCAGGTATCAAAATTTTATTTGCGTTAAGCATTGTAGTGTATAATCCTAATCCAATCCAACTAACTCCTGCAAAAATGAAGAACAATCCTAAATGTTCATGGATTTTCATGTTGTGTCTAACCATATCGTTATTATGTTTTCCTTGTTTATAAGATTGTTTAACTATTAATGAGTGATTACTGCTGATGTCGAAACCTTTTTAATAAGAAATTCAGGAGAAAACACAATGGGGCCGTGGGGTAGCTTGGTATCCTTGCTGGTTTGGGACCGGCCGACCGCAGTTCAAATCTGCGCGGCCCCATATCGCTTTTGAGAAAAGCGATACCAAAACAATTGAGCGGGTGTAGTGTAGCCTGGTATCACTCTACGTTGCCAACGTAGCGACCCGAGTTCAAATCTCGGCACCCGCATATTAAGATGGAATTACTCGAAATTTCTCAAGAAGACGCAAGAAAAAGCAAAGGAATATATCTAGATGTACGACGAAAAAATGAACGAGACCGAGGACACGTTGAAAACGATGTCCACATTCCAACTGCAGAACTAGAACAAAGATATGAGGAACTCTCAAAAGATAAACAGATTATTGTATATTGCGGTGGTGGAAGCCGAAGTTTATATTCTGCTCTTTTTTTACAATCCAAAGGATACAAAGCAAAAAGCCTTCAGGGCGGATACCGAAGATATCATTCTGAGTGACTAAAATATTATAAAGTCCAAAACTAAATTTCTATATGGCTAAAACGAATTTTGATTGTATGCTTTGCAATAAACAAATGAAAATATCCACCAAGGGATATCATATGGGTGTTTGTAAAAATTGCGTAAGATTAATCAAAAAAGATTGGCCAGAAAAAAACGTAGTTGTTGTCACAGATGACAAACCGTTGGAATAATTAACAGACTTCTGATCCGTTTTTGATTTTCTTTTCAGGAGCAATAAAAATAATAGTTTTACCGTCGTCGGCACAGAGAATCATTCCTTCGGAAAGTTCTCCCCTAATTTTTCGAGGAGGTAGATTTACAATGAAGATTGCTTGCTTTCCTTTCAAATCCTCCACAGAATAGTATTTTTTGATTCCAGAAAGGATTTGACGTTTAAATTTTCCAAAATTTACTTGCAATTTGTAAAGTTTGTCTGCACCTTTAATTTCTTCAACCTTTGTTATTTTACCGACGCGGATATCGAGTTTGACAAAATCATCAAATTTAATCTCACTTTTCATATTTTTTGAATAAGTAATCTCCTTTCTTAATTTTTGTTCCAGATTTAATTGATGGAGATTTGAATTTTGGAACAGATTTTAATCCAAGTTGTTTCACAATTTCTTCAGATTTTTCAGGAATTACTGGATAAATTAATCCCGATATTAATCTAAGACTTTCTGCCAAAGTATAAAGAACAGTATCTTTTTCCTTTCCGGAAAGAGTCCAAGGTTTTTTATCATCAACATATTGATTAACTTTTGAAATGAATGACCAGATTTCTGAAACTCCGCGATGAAAGTCAAAATTTTCAATGTGTTTATCTAGAGAAATCAATAGTTTTGAATGTGCTTTTGAAAGTTTGGAATCAAATTTTCCAGACGGAACTTTACCGCCAGATTTTTGAATTAAATTTAGCGATCTAGATAATAGATTTCCCAAAGTATTAGCAAGCTCAGCATTGTGTCGAGTAATTAAATCGTCTTCCGAATAGTTTCCATCTTGGTTAGAAGGCAGGGCTCGAAGTAAGTAATATCTAAGAGACGAAGCACCATATTTTTTCACTTGTTCTTGAGGGACGATTACATTACCGAGAGATTTAGACATTTTTCTTCCTTTTTCATCATTTATGAATCCATGAACCAATAATTTCTTCGGTGTTGGAATCTTTGCAGACAAGAGCATTGCCGGCCAATAGACCGCATGAAATCTAGAAATATCTTTGCCTATTAAGTGGGCGTTTGCTGGCCAATATTTTTTGAATTTTCTAGTATTCGATCCATATCCGATACCAGTTATATAATTTGATAAAGCATCTGCCCATACATACATAACTTGCTCTGAATCGCCCGGAACAGGAATTCCCCAAGGAAGTTTACTTTTTACTCGAGAAAAACTAATATCCTCAACATCGCCTTTGAGGAAGGACAAGATTTCATTCTTTGCTCGTTTTGGTTGAATATGATATTTATTGGAATTAATTAGTTTGATTAATCGATTTTTATATTTGGAGAGTTTGAAAAAATAATTCTCTTCCTCAATAATTTCAAGTTTTTTCCCGAGATGAAAAGGACAATCTCCATTTTCTAACTCACTATTGGTTTTGAACGTTTCGCAACCAACACAATATTTTGCCCGATATTTTTTCTTAAATAAATCACCTGATTTTACTAACTCTTTCCAAAGTTTTTGAACTCCCGGCCAATGAACCTTTTTGTCAGTGGTTCGAATAAAATAGTCATATTCGATGTTTAAGAGTTTGTAGAATTCTTTGTATTTTTTTGAATTTTGGTCAACTAGTTTCTTTGGAGTCAAACCGGCGTTTTTAGCAGTTTGATATATCTTGATGCCGTGTTCATCAGTTCCCGTTTGGTAAAAAACATCATTTCCTTTCTGTTTTTGATATCTTGCGATAAAATCAGCTAGAATTTTCTCATACGCATGTCCGAGATGCGGGTCCGCATTCGGATAATCAATTGCCGTCGTCAAATAGAATTTGATTTTAGTTACCTCGCTAGTATAAAAAGCTATAAATAATTTAAAAACGATTTGATTATATGTGGTTTTGGTTTACACAGAAAATTCATGAACATCTCGTAATTATATTATTCGTTATAATTTTAGGATTAGTTTTTTTCCCTGATCAGACAACCGGTCTTGCCGGTGCCGCGTCTGCTTCAGTGGGCCCAGTCTCAGATTTAGCAGTATATACAACAAAAGGAATAATCCAATTATCACAAGGAATCTATGAAGCTATGTTCAACTGAAGATATATTTTTTAATTGAACACACAAAAATTAGTATGAATATTGAACCAATTATATCTAAATTGAAGAGAGATAGTTCACAAATATTAGAATTTGCTGAGAAGTTTAAGAACGAAAATGAAATTATGAAAGCAAATTTGTCTGAAGGTAAGATAACAATATGTGGTGTTGACGGAGGATTTGTTTCTCGTCAAGTTTCATCGTCTGCATTAATCATTCGTCGGGCAGTTGCGACGTGTTTTGAATATGAGGGAACAAGATTGATTAATGCGAAATTTTTTCCAAAACGACGAGTTGAACCAGAAATAATTTTCGAATCAATAGAGCATCCAGAGTTTTCAATATTTTCTAATTTGAAGCGAGTTGAAATGGAAATAAATACGGCAATTGGCGCAGTCGAAAGATTTAATCCCGATATCTTGATTTTGGACGGTTCAATAGTATTACATCCCTCGAGTGTACCGAGCAGGGATTCGAAATATTATAATTTATTTCTAGAAGTTTCTGAAAAGATGAGAGAACTTTACAAAAACTGTTTGGAAAATAATATTATCTTAATTGGCGCAGTCGAAGATAGCAACGGTAGAAAATTTGTAGATAATGAGTTTATGAATGATGCAAACGTTCTTTATCATGTTTTAAGTGAGGGCGAATATGTTGTTCCAAAACGATATTCAGAGAATATCGATTTACCTGCTTTATCCGAGATGGGCGTATATTCGACTCAGATTAATACAACTTATTTGAAAGTTGGAAAATATGATAAACCGTTGAGAATAGACTTTTTCGGAAGTGATGTCGAGAAAGTTACTTCGATTATGTACACTTATTCTCGAATAACTAGCAATTATTCATATCCCTCTGTTTTGATTGAGGCAGACGCACGTGCAAAATTGACAGATATTGAGTTTAAAATGGTATACGGAACCATAAGAGATAGATTGGGAATAAATCCACTAATTTTCGAATTAAGACGCGACAAGAGAGCAATATAAATGTTTAAATAATTTTCAACTATATTGTTAATATGAAACATGAAATGTTCTGGTTTGTGGTGTTTATAATATTTCTGGGACTATATTTTAATACTGAGGCCACAAAAGAATTTGTTCAAGGATTTTTACTTCGGACTGCAGATGTCTTAACAATTGCTGCAGGAAAATAATAAATACTCTCAGTGAAAGTCATAATATGCGAGTAAAGGTTGTCAATGAAGTCAAAAAACTCCATAAGGGCGCAAAATTCATTCAATTGTTCATGAGTTGGATGGGAAGAATATTCTTATTATCGGGAATATTAATACTATTTTCTGAAAGATATTCGCCAGTCGGAATCGCATTCATTTTTGTCGGAATTTTACTACATTTGTCAATATTTAACTATGTTTACAAGAAAAACTATAGGCGAGTAGCAAGAGATATTAAGCGAGGATTTAGAAAATAAATCTATTTAAAATCGCTAGTGAAATTTCTATATGGCGCTAGGCAAAGTTATTGCTGCTGAACAAGGACCGTCGGTATTCGGATTTAGTTTTGTGGTAGATGATATCGTAAATAAGAATCAATTTGTAACCGTCAATTCAAATAGCGGACTTATTTTGGGAAGAGTAACAAATGTTTACAAAACGAATAAATATTTCGAATCAATTGGCGCAGTCCAAGAATTATCAAAAAACAATATGGATTCTGCGTTTCCTACGAAGGACTGGGAATATACTGTTGCAAATGTAAAGTGTCTCGGCGCATTCTCAAAAAATTCCTTTGTAAGAGTTCTTTACCCTCCATCTCCTGGAGCAGAAGTTTCAAATATTGAAAAAGAAATGTTAGGGAATTTTTTAGGGATGGATAAAAACGGCTTAGAATTGGGTGAAGTTCTAAACTATGATTTGAAATCAAAACTAAATTTGACAGATATGTTCCAAAAACACTTAGCAATTTTAGCAATGTCGGGTTCAGGTAAGTCCTACGGTTGTTCAGTGATTTTAGAGGAATTATTGTCTCGTAAAAAAGGTAAGATCGGAATAGTTATGATTGATAACCACGGAGAATATACTGGATTCAAAAAAGATTCTAAATACGGAGATCGTGTTAAGTTGATAGATGCAGAAAAAATTAGAGTTTCCACAGAAACAGTTTCTCCAGGACTTCTGAAGGCAATAATGCCGGTCATGAGTCACGCCCAAGTAAGAGATTTGGGAAAAGTCCTTTATCAACTTCGACAAGTTAAGAAATCCTTTTCCATGCAAGATTTAATTGATGCAGTAATCACATCAGAAACTCAAGAAATGGTCAAAGAAGCATTGGTTGGCTGGTTAAATTCAATCGAAAGAATGAAAATTTTCTCAACTTCGAATTATCCGCAAGAATCTGAAATTGTCAAACAAGGACAATTAACAATAATCGATTTGTCAAAAATTACAGACTTAAAGAAAAAACAAACAATTGTAAGTCTTATTTCTAGAAAACTCTTCAATTTGCGAAGGAAAGAACAAATTCCTCCATATGTTGAAATAATTGAGGAAGCTCATAATTTTTGCCCTAGCGGAGATGCACAAGAAAGTGCGATTTCTAGAGGAATAATTGAAACTCTGGCTCGAGAGGGGAGAAAATTCCACGCATCCATCTGTTTAATATCTCAAAGACCGGTAAAATTATCTACAACTGCGTTAAGTCAGTGTAACACTCAGATAATTATGAGAATCACAAATCCTTCGGATTTGAACCATATTCGAGAGAGTGCCGAGGCTATTAGTTCAGAAGAATTGGAATCAATTTCAGGATTAGGTGTCGGAGAAGCGTTAGTAATTGGAGAAGCCGCTAAATATCCGTTTTTCTTCAAATTCCGAAAAAGAGAAAGTATTGAAACACATTCCAAAAATATTGAAGATTATGCAGATTTCTACGAGTCAAAATCGTCATTGGCATCCGCAGATGATTTCTAAAGAAAAGTTTTATAAATCGGTTAAGCAGTTATTAAGCTAGGCACCTGCCTAATACACGTGATAAAAATGGTAGAATTTAAAACACTAAGTTCCGAAGATATCAAATTCGGAAAAAATAACTTTGTCGAAGTTGCACGAAAAGTCGCAGTTTCAGACGAAGGTGAAAACGAATTCGTATCCTTGTCAAGAGGATTTTTCACCGAAGAAGGTGAGAAGAGATACGCTAGAGGAAAGAACATAGCTCTTCCTGCTGATTCAGACTTACTTAAGAAAGTCTCAGAATTACTAGCAAACTCATAAGAAGAAAGGCGAATTTTCGCCTTTCTTAACCTTTTTATATCTTTATTTTATCAAAAAAGCCACGATGAGTGATGATTATATCGGTGAAGAAAACATAGACTTTAGATATACTATCGAAGATATTGAGCGAAGAGTTGGACCTGCTAGAAAGAGACTGAACCAAGAAATTACTAAAAATTTGGAAGATTTAAGACACATGGGAATGTCCGAGCCTCAACTTGACCTAAATTCAATAATTTATAGTCCGGATAGAACCTCAACAATTACTCTTAGCGAAGGAATTCTAATGGATTGGGAAACTAATTCCCCAATTAGTCCAGTAAGTCCAGATCATTCAACATCAGATAAACAAATTGTCAATACAATGGGATTAATTAGTTTAGTACGAGATTATGTCGGAAGAGATATGTCTGAAATAACTGATGCAGACTCTGCAAGAAAATTATTTACGGGAATTAGAAAGAAATCCGGAGTACATATGAAAGATATTTTTGATGAAGAGTGGGACGGATATAGTCACATAACCAAAGATTATCCGTATGCCAGCATGAAATTATCAATTGGACTGGAAGATGGACTTGATAAGTCTAAAAGACTGACTACATTTACGGACGAGGGCATGACTGCCTTTGCAGATTCAAATAACGTGTTCTGGTATCAAGACGGATTATTGCTTTATGCTTCAAACTTGGAAGAAAATAGAGACAATTTAATCGATGTTTTCGTATTCTCAAATGAAGAGGATATTCACCAAACAAAATTCCATAATTTCAATGAATCATTTTACAAGGCGTTGAGAGCAGAAGGTAAAGACCATTCCACTAATTCAATTATGCAACACTTAAGATCGTTATATTCCGATAACGACGGAAAGATTGTAAAGGAAAAATTAAGCGAACAAATCCAATATACTTCTGTAGGAATCGATAGCCATATTGATAGATTAGCAACAAATAAATTAATCTGTGAAAAAGTGGACGAATTTGTAGAAAAAAGAAGAGAAGAGTTAGTAACAGATGAAAGTCTAGAAACATTTGTGAAAATGAGCATAATGGAAATTAATCGAGAAAGAAAGAATCTGTTGGCTCGAGGAAAGACTCCTCTTACTTCAAACTAATTTTACAACTTTACTTGCAGATTCTGCGAGACGCTCATCATGAGTGATAATAAACATTTGGTCAATATGCTCTGAGATTTTTTCATTCAGAACATTTATGAAATTACGAACTGCAGTTTCATCAAGATTGTGTGTCGGTTCATCCAAAATCAACATATTGAGATTTGGAGCAAGCACTCGTGCAAAAGATATTTTGACTGCCAAACTTGCTAACATTCTTTCTCCGCCCGATGCAAATCCGCTAACATTTACCCAATCTCCGTCCGATTCTTTTAATTGAATAGTGTAATCATTATTCAATGTTGAAATTCTCAATCCGCTCCAGATATCATATGGATAAATTTCCATCCAAGTGTTAGACATAACTTCATTAACTGCCAGCAATAATTCATCTCTTAAAACTTCTTGGGCATCAATTAATGCATTCTTCAGTTTAGAAAGAAATTCAACTTTAGATTCCAACACAGTAATATCTTTATTATATTTCTCAAGAGTTTCAATTTTTTTCAAAACTTCATTTTTACGAGTCAGTTTTTCAGTTAATATTGCAGACGAGGATTTAATTGTTGCACGAGTATTATTTAATTTACTTAGGCATTTTTCATGACTTTCACGTATGGACTCATAATTTTTACTTTCAACAACTGCAATCTTTAATTCAGTAGTTAATTGTTTTAATTCATTTTCAAACAATCCTTTGTTGTTTGTTAAAACAATCAATGATTTAGAATCAACCAACTTCTCAATTTTTTCACTTTTTTCAGATACCGCTGAATCAAGTTTATTTATTTTTAATTTAGATTCCTCTAGTTTTCGTAACATAGTATTTCTTTTATCGTTAAGTGATTGAAGTTCTCTATTTGATTTTTCTCGTTTCTCATTCAAATCAGATTCTTTCTCAGAACTTGACAAAAATTCTTGCTGAGATTCATAAGATGCAGACATTTGCTCTTCCTCTTTTTTTAAGGATTGAATTTTATTGGCGAGCTCATTATTTTCCATTAATAACTTAGCAATTTCTTGTTTCCGCTCAGACAATAATTGTGTTTTAGTGTGTTGAGATAATTCGTGACGACACAACGGACATATGTCAGAGATGATTTCTAATTGACTCATATGTTTTCGCATATTATTTATTTCGGCTTGATTATCTCGATTTAATCCATCTTTCTCTTTTATCGTAGATTTTATCAAATTAATTCGAGCATCTAAATCTCTAAAATCTTGAATTTGCAAATCTTTGAATTTCATTTTAATTTCTATTAAAGATGAAATTTCTTTGGTAATCGTATCAATTGAAGACTCAATAACTCCCCTCTTTTTTTCAATAACAATTAAATCTTGATTAAAATTTTCTCTGGAATCTTTAACTTGTTTAATTTCGTCTCTCAAGGAAGATATATTTATTTTTAAAGAATCAATTAATTTATTTATTTCTTCTTCAGTTTTGTAAATATTTTGTCCAGCAATTTTGAGATTTATGTCGTCTAATTTCTTTTCAATAGAGTCCTTTCGTTGTAGTAATTGTTTCTTTCTAGAGTTCATTAAAGATATTTTTTCAAGTTTATTTCTCTGCGCCAATTCTTCTTTCTCTAAACTCGGCAAATCTTCTGTCAACTTTTTCACATCAGAATCCAATTTTGACATCTCATTTTCTAGATTTGAATTAAGTTTCGTCAATAACTCAACATTTTCTTGATCTAGAATCGACAACATACCTCTTTTACGTTCAGTTAACTTGTTTGAAAGCGAGACACAATTTTTTCTCACAATTTCGAATTGATTGAGATTCATAAGTTCATCAATTTGTTTTTTTCGTTCAGCAGGACCAATTCTCAATAAAATATCTGCTTCGTTTTGAACAGAATAAATTGTCCTCAAAAATACATCTTCAGTAATTTTTAATCTATCAATAATATAATCATTTACTGCAGTAGGATTTGGACCAGCTAATAATTCACCAGTTTTATTTCGAATTGTGGCTTCACTCGGTTTATCATATTCAACTTTTCTGGAAATCAAAAAAGTTTCACCATTTGATTCAAGTGTTAAGTTTACTTCAGAAATTGTCTCACCTTTCTTAATCAATTCATTAATCTTCAAATCACGCTTTTTCAATTCATTAAATGTTCCAAATAAACAATAGGTTATTGCTTGAAGAATGGAAGTCTTACCAGTTCCCATATTCCCAATTAAAATATTTGAACCTCTATTAAATTCAACAGACAACTCTCCATGTTTCTTCCAGTTCATTAATTCAATTTTAGTTATCATAATATTTCTTCAGCCTTACTTAATTCTCCACTCTTTAATGCAGAAAATATAGATTCGAGTTTATCTAATTTTTTCACATTTAGTTTTTCACCAAGAATTTTCAAACCCAAGTCTTCGATAGATATTTTTTTAGTTTTCAAATCTTGAATTAACTTTGATTTTTCATTTAGTGTTTTAGATACTAACTTGGCTTTCCCAATATTTATTATTGCCCGAGATTCATATTTTTTCAGTATATTTTTCATAGAAATATCTGAAGGTATAAATCCGTCATGTAGAACGCCCTTTAGAACAATTCGAATCATAGGAATCAATTCGTGATTGTGATAATCTAGAATATTCTTAACTGTCTCTTGAATTTTTGTGCCAATTTCCGAAGGTTTATCTCCATCGATCTCAATAGTTTCATGATAAAGTTTTCTTGGTTTTTTAAGCTCTAGAAAGTTGTAAGTTAATTTTTCACTAATATCTAAAATATAGATTCCCTTTGATATCTTACTCTCAATTTTTTTCATTTGAGTTTGAACAGTGGACCCCGGAAGCAAAATTGGACTTTTTGAAGAAGGATGTTTATCTTCCTGTCTCCAATGGATATGACCCAATATGTGCGCGTCTATTTTTTCAGGTAAATCAGAATAATTCATAATTTCGGGGGCCTGATTCGGAAGCAATTCTTGAAAACTTTGATGAATTATTAACAGATTTTTCATATTTGGAATTGTTTGAAAGTTGTGTTTCTTTAATACATCTCGAGCATATTGATGAGGAACATTTGAAAAACCATGAATTGCAATTCGTTCAGAACCTTTTTCCAAGACAAGTGTTTCTCGATTTAAACAATAAATCAATCCAGCATTATGCAAAATTTGGACAGGGTTGATATATTCCTTCGGACGTCTATCATGATCTCCATAAATCATCAAAATGGGAGGAATTTCTGAAGTTGTCAACTCTTCTCCATCTGCAGAGACTCGTCGGACTAATTTTAGTTTATTCGAACGATTGGAAATGTCTTTCATTAATTGAATCACCGGACTAACTACTTCTGGTTTGGGTAATCGCTCATCAAAAACATCACCGGTCTGAATTATGAAATCAACTTTTTCGGCAAGCGCCAATTCGAAAGCTTCTTTAGCATTCCTTAGCGCGTCGTCTCGCCTTTTTCCGTAGTGATCGAACCCAAAATGCGTATCTCCGATTACAGCTATCTTCATGCTAGACTAGAAATCACAGCATTTATTAAATTCTGTATGAACTAGTATACATGGCCTTAGATAACAAAAAATCCAACTTTTCAGAGTGGTATACGGAAGTTATACAAAAGGCAGATTTAGTTGATTATGGACCTGTTTCCGGAACTATGGTTATGAAACCAAACGGATATTCTCTTTGGGAAACCGCCAAAAGATATTTTGATAAAAAAATAAAGAAAGACGGAGTTAGAAACGCCTATTTTCCAATGCTTATTCCTGAGAGATTATTGATGAAGGAAGCAAAACATGTTGAAGGTTTTGCACCAGAAGTCGCATGGGTAACGCACGGAGGTAAAAGCAAACTAAAAGAAAGACTTGCGATCAGACCAACGTCTGAAACAATAATGTATGATTCGTATTCAAAATGGATTCGTTCATGGAAAGATTTACCTTTGAGATATAATCAATGGGCAAACATTGTTAGATGGGAATTTAAACATCCGACGCCACTTCTAAGAACACGAGAATTTTTGTGGCAAGAGGGACATTCAGTTTTTGGGACGGGAGACGAAGCCGAAGCCGAAGTTAAGAAGATTCTGAAATTCTACAAAGATTTATTTGAAAAAGTTTATGCAGTTCCAGTTTTAGTGGGAAGAAAATCTCAAAAAGAAGCATTCGCGGGCGCAGATTATACTTTGAGCGTAGAGGCATTAATGCCCGACGGCAAAGCAATCCAAGCAGCAACATCCCATTATTTAGGTCAAAACTTTTCCAAATCTTTCGGAATTTCATTTTTAGACCAGAACACAAAAAAACAATTTGCATACCAAACTTCGTGGGGATTTTCAACCAGAAGTCTGGGAATATTATTATCTATTCACGGAGATGATCGAGGATTAGTAATTCCACCAAAGATGGCAGAAAATAAAGTGGTGATTATTCCAATTATTTTCAAGAAAGACAAGACTCGAGTTATGAATGCCGCACGAAGAATCAGATCAAATCTTTCAAAATATAATCCTGTATTAGACGATCGGGAAGGATATTCGTCCGGATGGAAATATAATGAGTGGGAAATAAAGGGAATTCCCATCCGAGTTGAAATTGGCCCAAGAGATGTAGAAAAACGACAAGCTGTTGTTGTTAGACGAGATACAAATGAAAAGAAGATAGTTAAGTTGACAAAATTAGAATCAACTATTCAAAATATTTTGAAAGAAATGCAAATAGATATGTTTAATCGAGCGAAAGAGAAGCTATCAAATTCGATTGTAGATGTCAAATCAGTTTCAGAATTGAAGAAAACTGTTTCTTCTGGAAAAATTGCTAGAGCATTTTGGTGCGGAACTTCAAAAATTGAAGAAGAAATAAAATCTAAAACCGGAGCAAAAAGCCTTACTGGAGAATTCGCAAAATCTGGAAAATGTATTGTAAGTGGTGCCCCAGCAACACATCGACATTATTTTGGAAAAAGCTATTAATATTCCATTAGAAAGTCTTTTAAATTAACGAAATAAAGAATTATTATTCTGGTGATTTAATGGACCAAAAAATTGAACCAAAAAAAGGAACAACAACTGTCGGCCTAACTTACAAGGGCGGAGTAGTTTTAGCAACTGACCAAAGAGTTACATTGGGAAGAATGATTATGTCTCGAGTTGACAAAGTATTTCCTGTGACTAATAACCTAGCAATTACTACTGCGGGTACTGTAAGTGACAACCAAGTTTTGTTGAAACACATGCAAGCAGAAATGAAGTTGTTCGAATTGGAAAATAAGAAAAAAGCAACACTAGAAACTTTATCTTCAGTACTTCAAAACACAGTTTATTCTGGGTACAAGAGATGGAGCCCATTCATGATTCAAGCAATTATCGCAGGATTATCTAGAGACAAAACTTTCAAGTTAATGTCTTTTGATCCATCTGGTGCAGCAATTGAGGATCCATACACTGCAACCGGATCAGGAATGATGTTCGCATTAGGAATATTGCAAGAACACTACAAAAAAGATATGACGGAAAAAGATGCAATCGAACTTGCCACTAGAGCAATTTACACTGCAATTCGAAGAGACTCTGCGAGCGGTGACGGAATTGTAATTTCTGTTATCGACAATAAAGGTTATAGAAAAGTTGATACAAAAACAGTTTCTATGATTTTGGAAAAATAATTATTTTACAATGACCTCCGTATTAGAACAAGTAATTAATGACATCCCGAAGAATAATTTGATAACTAGTCAGCACTATGAGGGCGCAAATTTAGTTATCTATTCTAGAGATAAGACTTTTTTCAAAAACGGAATTTCAAAAATTCGAGAACTTGTTTCAAAATATAAAAAACGAATTGAGTTACGTGCCGATCCTCTTTTGTTGATGCCTGAAAAAAAGGCAGAAGAGTTTGTTAAAAAATTAGTTCCTGAATCTGCAGACATAACTCAAATCTTATTTGAACCCGCAAGAAGTGTAATGATAATTGATGCCCGAAAACCAAATGATGTTATTGGAAGTAAAGGATCACTAATTAATGAAATCCGAGAAAAAACTTTTTGGACACCAGTAGTCAGACGAGATTCAATAATCACTTCTAAAATAACTAATTTAATTCGAAGAGTTATACACGAAGATTCTTCGGAAAGAAGAAAATTCTTGAATGAAACCGGAAAGAGAATTTATGAATTCAATCGAACCAGAGATAAATCCGAGATGTGGGTTAGAATTAGTTTTTTGGGCGCAACTCAACAAGTCGGAAGATCAGCATTTTTACTTCAAACTCCTGAAAGTAATGTCCTAATAGATTGCGGAATTAATCCTGCAACCTCGGGACAAGAGTCTTATCCCCGAATTACTGTTCCGGAATTTAATATAGCCGAATTAGACGCAATTGTAATATCTCACGCACACATTGATCATTGTGGATTCTTACCTTACTTGTTCAAATATGGTTATCGAGGGCCAGTATATTGTACTGCACCGACCCGAGATATTATGGCAATGAGCCAACTCGACATGACTCATATCGCAATAGCGCAAGGAAATAAGGCAATTTTTGATTCAACAGACGTCAAAAATTCATCTAAACACACTATTACACTAAATTATGGTGAAGTAACAGACATTACACCAGACATTAGACTAACATTACACAATGCGGGACATATTTTAGGAAGTGCAATGTGCCACTTTAATATTGGTGACGGATTCCATAATTTACTATATTCCGGAGATTACAAAGTAGTTAACACCCGACTTCTAAACGGAGCAAGTCATATTTTTCCGAGAGTCGAGACATTTATCACAGAAAGTACTTATGGAAATCCTGAGAGAACTTCTCCTGATCGAGCAAAATCTGAAGCAGAATTCAAAGCCCACGCTCATGAAGTAGTTAAAAGAGGAGGGAAACTTTTAGTTCCAGTATTAGGGGTTGGAAGAGCCCAGGAAACTATGATTTTAATCGAAGAATTATTTAGAGAAAAGAAAATCAAAGATGTACCCGTATATATCGACGGAATGGTTTGGGACATAACTGCAATTCATACTGCTTATCCTGAATATCTGAATGATAAGCTCCGTTCAGCAATCTACAAAGGAAAGAGTCCATTTGAAGCAGAATTTTTCAAACAAGTTGGTTCTGGAAAAGAAAGAAGAGGAGTTATTGAAGGAGGATCTTGCATTATTTTAGCAACTTCCGGAATGCTTGTGGGCGGACCATCTGTCCAATATTTGAGTAAACTACATGATGATCCAAAAAACTCTGTAGCGTTTGTAGTATATCAATTCTATAATAGTCCGGGAGATCGAATGCAGAAAGGCGAGCGTTTGGTTAGATTGGACGGCGAAGAACTAAATGTTAAAATGGAAGTAAAATCATTCTCTTTGAGTGGACACGCAGTATTCGGGGAATTAATGGATTATATGCAAAAACTAAAACCTCGACCAAGACGAGTATTAACTGTTCATGGTGAAAAATCTATGACTATAAATTTGGCTCGAGAAATACACAAAAGATTCAGAGTAGAAACCTTGAGTCCTAGACCAGTAGATAGTCTAAGACTAAGATAAAATTATTTTTTCCCGGAGTTAGTACCCAAAATCTTATCCCAATCAAAATGGGAAAATTGTTTTTTCAATTTTTCAAGATTTGATTTTTCCATCAAAACATTATGTTGTTTTGATATATAAAATTATTTACTAATTTTTGATGCTTTCCAGATTACCGCATCACTAATTGGATAAACTTGTTTCAAATTCTTTTTCAAATCAAGTCCCATTTTCTTAATAGATGCAGAAGTGAAGAAATCACCACTTTCTTGATTTTTCAATGATTTTGAGATTTGTTCTTGTGCCAAACTTCGCAAATCATTCTTTAGAGATTTAGTCAAATTTTCTCTAGCAAATAAAGCAAATTTGATTTTCATATCTTCGTTAGATTTATCTTTAACATAAAATACTGCGTCTATTTTTGAACTCTTTCTTCGACCAGTTCGCGAAACTTGAGAATCGCTTGTAAATATACCGACTGAAGTTGTTTGAGCAGTATCCCCTTGAACTTTAGTAATCGTTAACTTAACACTTAGATTACTATCTCTTGCCGAGCCAGTAATTGCCTTCATTGGAACAAGTAAGTTTCGATTCATTAATTCTGACGGATCATATGCAGTAATTTGAGCTATTTCTTGTCCACCAAGAGATTTTGGAGCCACAACTGGGAACCATCTCTTCTTTCCTTTTCGTACTTTCAACTTTGTTGAACTTCCTTTCTTAGCCATATTAATCTACCAATAATTCTGCTCGGTCTGGATGATAATTCCAATCTGCGGGCAGAACTCCCTTTGTCTTGTAATACTTTTGAATTCGTCTAATCTTTGCTTCAGTAAGTTGTAAACCTCGTCTACTAAAATTATCTTTTCGGTTTAAATCAAGATGTTTTCGAATTGTAATTGCTCGTTTAATTAAATTTTTCAAATCTTCTGGAACTTTTCCAACCAATTTTGCTTCCTTCAAAATTTCAGAAATACTTTTTCCAGTAATTAATTTGACACTCGGCACACCATAAGAATCTCTCAGAGTTAATCCAATTTGACTTGAACCTAACTCTTGTTTCGCAAGTTTTTCAACTAACGCCACAATTTCCTTAGGTTTCTTCTCAATCCATTTAGGAACTTTGCTATCTAAGGGTTTTTTACTTCCAGACTTTCCTTTTACTCTTGCATGTATTCGTGCCATTTGTTAATTTGGATAAATAAACTAAGAATATACCATTCCGGTATAAGCTCGCCTCAGCCAACTCATCCTGATATGAGATAAGTTGTCACCTTTTTAAACTTAACTAATTCGATTATATCTTGCCCGAGCTTCAACCTTTTCCAACTGATCAAAGGTTTTTTTCAAGCCATAATTATTTTTGAAAACTTTCCAGTAAGTCATCCAATGAACGTGGTGTTTGCTTTTCAAACACTCTTTCAATAAGTGAATATCAACGGCTTTATCTTCAAGTCTAGATGATACTTTCCCTAATCCAAAATCAATTAAGAATAATTTATCATTCCAAATCATATTTGATGTGGTCAAATCTCCGTGGACAATATCGTTTTGGTGGAGTTTTTTTATAGATTTACCAATTTCTTTGCAAATAACTTTCTTCAAATCTTCATCTGAACCATCTAAAATATCTCTAACTTTAATCCCCTCAATTTTTTCCAATTCTAAAGTCATTTTTTTGTCATTGGAACTCAATACTTTCGGAACATTAATTCCGAGAGTCAAAACTTTTTTCAATAATTTTCCTTCGGACCGAGTTCTCAATTTTCTCAAACGAATATCAATTTTAGGATGCCGATATTTTTTCTCCAATCGTTCTTTCAAAACCGAATTCCTTTTCTCATAGATTTTTGCCTCAGCACCGAAACCAATCAATTTCATAACCAAAATATAGAAAATCAATATATAACGCTTATCTTTTGTCAAAAGTTATAAAAATATTACCTCACTAGAATTAAGTCTATGATATTAGAAACAATTTTTGCACAGAAAACCCGATTTGACCTTGGCATGACTGCAGACGATAATCAAGCAGTTGTACTATTAGATGATAATGGAAAGGGATATGTTCCGGGAGATTGCTGGCAATTTGCAGGATTTGTTGACGGTATTTACTTAAAAGAATCAAAATATGTTTATGCAGATAACGTAGAAAAATATTCTGAACCAACTTTGAACGCAATTATTCAGGAGTTCTTCGATAATCAATCACTGTCGAGGCTTGAACAATTTGTTTCTACAGGATCAATGCGAGCATATCATTTAAACAAAACAATTAGAACACAATTAGCACCAATTGAGGACATCGCATTAGATTACGGTATTAGTATAGATCACAATTTTAGTTTAACACAACAGAGCGATGCAGATATTTATATTGCTCAAGATAACCCCACTTTTGAAAATCTTGTAAATCGAGCAGCAGCGTTTATGGAAGAATATGGATCAGGTTTTGAAAACGGCGCTGAACCAATGGAAATCATAAATGAGTTGGGTGAGCGAATCGATCTCCGAGACAATATAAGAAAATTTTATCAAACAAATAAAATGGTTCCCGGATTTGAATATTATGATATACTTATGGCAACTGACGAATCAATTAGTTAGATTCCGCCAAACATAGTTCCAATAATATATCCTGCACTTGCAGCAAGACCCCCGACGATTAACATTTCTAGTCCTGATCCGAACCATTTGTTATTGGTATAATTTGATTTGAATACACCCAATAAGAATAATCCAATTAAGGTAATTATTACTGCTGGAACAATTCCAGCAGTACTTTCAAAAAAGAAGAATGAACTTAACGGAATTAACGCTCCAATAATTACAGATAATCCCATGACAACTGTCGATATCAATGGAACCTTATGTTTAGCATATTCCTTTCCAAACTGTCGGCTTTTTTTGTTGACAGAAAAATATTCTTTTTCTGACTTTACAGATAGATACGTTCCAGCACTCATCGAAATAGTTTGTGCCAACATTGTTGCAAAACCAGCAAGAAGAATAAATTTATTTGGTGCGGCGGCCTGAGCCATACCCACAACAACTCCCAAATTACCAACGGCACCGTCTTCAACACCAAAAACAAATTCTCGAATATTCTCAGATAGAGGATGTTTCATATAATATAATCAAATCCGATTCTTTTTATCTTTTTTCTAAATCAGAATAATATGTTAGACCGAGTCCAAAGATTGAGAATTGATGACGAAGCATTTAATCGATACTACAAATCTATGCAACATAAAAAGAAATTTTCCCAGACAACAAATTTGTTAGGGATGGTAACTGCAGCAATAACTTTCCCATACGTTGCGATGATCGAATATGCAGATAATGAATTCGTTCAAAACGGATGTCTAATCTACAGCGGTTTAATTGGATTCTTGGCAACACAATACCCGAGAATAATTTCCGAGAGATTTGAGGAAGAAATTGCTGAGACTGCAAGAGCCCTAGAGTTTAAACTTGCAAATGAAGAAATGGTTAATCCTGAACATTTATATAGTCAACATAATAGCGGAAAATATGAATAAAGTATTGAATAATTATAACTTGGGCGAAGTTAAGCAAATCAAAAAAGTAGATAGCGGGATTATGAATGAAACCTATATTGTAGAAACTTCGGATGATAAATTTATTCTTCAGGAAATTAAAGATAAGAGAATAACTCGAGACCACCAAACATTAGAATCAATCTGGAATTCAGATATACAAATACCTAAACAGATTAAATCAAATTCTGGAAAATTATTCCACAAACAAAACGGAAAAACATATCGGGTTATAACTTATATCGATAATGAAGATTTAGAAACACTAACTTCGGATTTATGTTTTAAATTAGGCGAAACTTTGGCAGAATTCCATATTCAGACAAGTGAGTTTAATGATGAACTAGAATATTCAATTCCTTATTTCCACAACACACGTAAAATAATGAATGATTTGTTATCTATTCGGCTAAGTAATGTTAGTTCTGAAAAATGGTCAGGTGTTTCAGAATATTACGATACTATCATTTCAGATATTGAAAATTTATATCTCCCACATTTACCAGCCAGATTAATCCACGGAGATCCGAAGTGGCAGAATTTCTTGTATAAAAATAATAAAGTTACGGGAATTGTTGACTTTGAAACACTCATGTATGCCAATGAACTAATTGATATCGGAGACGCATTGAGAAGCTGGTCAAAAGACGAAGAATATAATTTTGACAAAAAAAGATTCGATGCTTCAATTCAAGGATATTTATCTCGAAATTCCACAGTTGAAGAATCATTAATTCCTCGCGCAGCCGGATTAATAACTCTTGAGTTATCTGCACGATTTTTGATAGACTATTTCAATCAAGAAGAATTCAAGTTAACTGAATCTGAACTGATGAATAAGTTACAAAATCAAATGAAGTTCTACCAAGATATGAAAGAACAACTAAAATTATAAACGCAGACGGGAGGGATCGAACCTCCGACCTCGTGGTTAACAGCCACGCGCTCTACCGCTAAGCTACGTCTGCACTAAAAACAAATTATGTCGGCGTTTTTTAAAGGTTTCTAGAAAGATTTAGGGCGTTCATAATTCAGAGGCTTAAACCCTATGCGACGACTATCCTGAATCCTACCAATTAATACGGCTCCACTATAAATTTCCGCTGCAGGATTAACTTCCTCTTGCCTTCGAACAACATAACTGGAATTTTCATCTAAATCTTTAATATATTCATGCAATTCGTCCAAATCTTCATAAATAACATGGGATTGAGGTCCAGTAAGTTTGGATAAACCAAAATAATTTTTCCAAAAATTTCCCGCAATCCTGAAATGCTTACCTCGATAAGAAGTTTTACCAGTATCGCCAAAATTGATAGAAATATAGTCTTTATTCAGTTTATCCTCTAACGCCACCATATATTCCGTGTTATGAAAACTTAAAAATTGCACTAAGGGGCAAATCGTGTAGGTGTTCTCGGGAAAGCGATACATTCTTTTACAGAATCCGCGCCAGTTATCCACATAACTAATCTTTCAATTCCCATTCCAAAACCAGAATGCGGAACCTTGCCGTATCGACTTAAATCAAAGTAAAATTCATATTTTTTCGGATCTTCCTTTGCTAACTTTAATCTCTTCTTGACATCTTCAAAATCTAGACTCCGTTCCGAAGAACCAATTAATTCTCCAATTCCGGGAATCATCAAGTCTGATGCTAAAACTTGTTCTGGGTCTTCAGGATCTCGTTTCATATAAAACGCCTTCAATTTAGTCGGATAATGAGTAATAAACAGAGGAACCTTTCTTTTATCAACCAAAAACTTTTCTTCTTTAGTTCCCAAATCATCACCAAATTTAGTTTTGAATCCGGCCTTTCTCAACTCAATAATCGCCTTCCGATAAGTTATACGAGGAAACTGTGGCAATGTCGCAAAATATTTCCAGTCTTTACCTAAGAATTCCAATTCCTTTCTATAATCTTTCGCTACCTTTTTACAAATGAATCTAACAACTCCCTCCATCGTATCCAATAATTCCGGAAATTCTTGCCACGCAGTTTCGACTTCTGCATGCCAGAATTCAGTTAAATGCCGAGAAGTCATAGATTTATCTGATCTGAAACTAGGCGCCACGGTATAAATTTTTTCCAAAACAGGAATCATCATTTCAGCGTATAATTGCCAAGTTTGAGTTAGATACGCCTTTTTACCGAAATATTTTACTTCAAAAGTTTCAGCACCGCTTTCTCCTGGCGTCGGAGTGAAACTAGGAGATTGATGTTCGAAATAACCTCGTCCTCTAAAATACTCATGAAATGCACCAATTACTCCGGAACGAATTTTCATAATCGCCTGAGCTTTTTGTTGTCTCAAAGACAAATGTCGAATATCTCTCAAGAATTCAGGGCTAGTATCTCTCGCAATTGGCCAAGTTTCAGCCAAACCAATTATTTCTAATCTCGATACTTGTAACTCATAGCCGCCAGGTGCTCTTGGATCTCTAACAATCTTACCTGAAATCATACATGAAGATTCAGTAGTTATTTTGCTTGCGGCGTCCCAGAATTTACTATCTGACGCGAGTACACATTGAATTACACCTGTGCTGTCTCGAAGCAACAGAAAAATTTTACCTTTAAGTGTTCGCTTTTTAGCAACCCAACCTCTAAGTTTAACAGTCTTTTTTGAATAAATTGAAGATTGAACTTCAGAAATAGTTCTGGCTAGATAACGTCTACTATAGATTGGGACAATCACCTTTTGTTGCCATAGCTATATCTCGTAGTTTTAATTTAAAAAGCTTATCTGCAGCTCTTTTTTCACTTTCTGAAGTCTTAGGTACCATTTTCTTTTATTACTCCTCTAATTATTAATCTTTCAAGACCACCTTCATCAATACTCGTTGTTGGAAATATATCTACCGCTCTTTCAATTAGTAAATCTTCCCCTCGATAAAGATACAAGCATAACCCCGTACTATCTCTCAAACCACCGTGAATTAAACCTCTTTCCAAACCTCTTTCAGAGTCCAAAGATTTTTCATGATCCTCAAAAGCCATTAATCTATGTAGAGGCATTTTATCTTCAGGAACTATTTCAATTTTATAGAGTCTCACTTTGGTTTGAGTACTGTATTCATCATATAATTCTTCAAATTCAGTTACGGCTCCAGTTACGGTAAGCCCATCACATATTCTACCTAAACGACCTTTACTAATTAATGGGTTTGCTCCAAAATAAGCATATGCTTCCTCAGTCCTACCTTCTCTCGTTGAGTGAAGCTTGAATTTTGCAGTTATTATATCTCCGGACGATATTTCTCCAGGAACCCATAAGTCTGCCATTTCACTATCCGATCTAGATATATATCCTTCTGGAGGGAAAAGTTGGGGAAGGTCTTGTCGCATAACTTCAAGTGTCGCTTTCCATTCCAAATCTCTGACTTTCATTTCTTCAATTTCTTCTGGTGACATGTAGGTTCTTCTTCCTCTACACGCAGCATATATGTAATCTACCATAACAACGCAGTTACTGGGAGGAGTTTATATACTTATTCCAAGAAATATTACAATTTTTATAATATTTGACAATAAAAACCTTTAAATATTGTAAATTTTACAATAAACTATGGATACGATTGATAATAAGATATTAACAGAATTGCAGAAAGATGCAACTCAAAACTCTTCAAAGTTAGCTAGAAAACTAAATATTCCAATTTCAACAGTGCATCATCGAATAAAAAAATTAATGTCTGATAAAACAATAGAAAAAATACAAGCAAAATTGTCTCCAGAAAAAGTAGGCAAACCAATTTTAGCATTTATTTTTGTGACTTTTGATTATAGAAATACAACCAGTAAAGTTCTTTCTCAAAGAGACTCAGCAGAGATTATTGGAAGATTTCCTGAAGTACAAGAAATTCATGTTATTTCGGGAGCATTTGATATGTTAGTAAAAGTTAGAGGGAAAAATAATGATGAAATTAGCTCGTTTGTTATTGATAAACTACGAACAGTAAAGGGAGTAGACAAAGCAACAACTATGTTTGTAATGGCTACTGAAAAAGAGGATTTTTCACTTTTTATTTCTTAAAATTCTTCAAAACAATCAAGGTCTTAGTTCCCTCAACGCCTTTAATCGTTCGAACTTCATTCATAATAAAATTGTGTAACTCATCAACATCGCCAACATTAAGTTTTACAATAATATCGTCTTCACCAGTAACTTGATATGCACCCACAACACAGTCTCGGTGGACCAATTTTGAACAGATTTCATCTTGGTCGCCGTCTCGACCGACCTTAACTGCCAAACGAGCATCAATTCCCTTGCCCAGTTTTTTCCGATTTACCCAAATAGTATATCTTTCAATAATTCCTGAAGACTCCAATTTCTTTATCCGATTATGAATTGTAGTAATTGGTATATTTGTTTCTCTAGAAATTTGCTGAGTGGTTTTTTTAGCATCTTTTTTCAAGATTTCTAGGATAATTGCGTCTTTCGAATCTATCACCATATTGGAATATTATTCCAAAAATATAAAAAATGTGCGAATATAATCGAAAATACTTCCATTTTTTGGTAAGTATTTTAATAAAGTACCAATTCCCTAAATATTTGTGGTAAAAATGACACTATTTGAAAATGTAAGAAGTTTAGTGTGTACGTCGTGCAATAAGGCACATAGAGCTGTAACTACTAGTAGATATAATGAAGTATTCTGTAATAGCTGCGGTTTTGTAATTATTTAACTCTGCTATTTTTGCGGGTGTTTAGGCATCCGCACCTATTCTCAAATTATACTTAATCTATTTAATCCGTATCCAATCCAAACAACTAATACAAAATAATATATTGTCCATCCTTTGGCTAACGGAAATTCTTTAGAGAATCGCTTCCAGTGTTTTGTATACCATCTCATTAATTTCGGAGAACACCATGTTGCAATATTTGCAAAAATGCTATCTATCAAAACAAAATAGAATATAATTGCCTCAATACTTAGTTCCATAATACTATAATGGTGCCTTTATTTATAATGATTTTCCCATCAAGTTTTTCAATTCATTGCTGTGTTTGACAAAATGTCTAACTGTCGCAACCAAGAAAATCATTCCAATAGATATTGCAACCAATCCCGACGGGTAGAACCAAACCGCCTTATCAGCAAATCCAATAAATGCAATGCCTGCCAACATTAATGAAAGAGACGTTCGAATCATTGCTAATGCAGTTCTATCTCTTGCTAATTCGGTTCGTTTAGCTGCAAGTTGATCAAGCAACTGCTTTTCCATAATTTAATTTCAATTAATTCTATAAAAGGATAGTGTACGGGCCTGCGAGGATTTGAACCCCGACCAACTGGGCCGAAACCAGCTACACTATCCAAGTTATGCTACAGGCCCGCTATAGAATGTGTGTATATTTTGTTTAAAAGTTTATTCTTTTATTTTGAATATAGAATATTTTTTAAAGTTGAAATTATAGAATAATTTTTATGACTTATAAGCGAAAAAAACCGTTAGCAATTTTTATTTTATCTTTACTAGGGATTTTATTAACTTCATTATTAGTTAAGAGTAAATATATGAATGAGAAAACATTTTGTTTAGCAGGAAGTGGTTGTGATTTAGTCAGCAATAGTATTTATTCGGAAATTGCAGG